>PJUE01000184.1_pt1 | contig 65010 bp, 46 predicted proteins | sample 1512171 | NCBI WGS metagenome assembly PJUE01 (sample SAMN08177674, study PRJNA422409) | Feces metagenome, whole genome shotgun sequencing project. | isolation source: Chicken feces (3) enriched on wood chips: alkali lignin treatment | host: Gallus gallus | place: USA: Madison | collected 2015-01-15
AGCGCGGGATCCTTTTCCTGGCAGTCGGCCAGCTTGCCCGGCAGGCCGGCGATATCCAGCGCGCCCTTGCGGCGGGTCAGGTCACGCGCCTTGCGTGCGGCTTCGCGGGCACGGGCGGCATCGACGATCTTGCCGGCAATGGCCTTGGCTTCGTTCGGGTTTTCCTGCAGGAACTCTTCGAGCTTGGCGCCGAAGGTGCTTTCCACCGCCGGCTTGACGTCGGAGCTGACCAGCTTTTCCTTGGTCTGGCTGGAGAAGCTGGGGTCCGGCACTTTCACCGACAGCACCGCGATCATGCCTTCGCGCATGTCATCGCCGGTCAGGCTGATCTTGGCCTGCTTGGCCACGCCGTTCTGCTCGATGTAGTTGTTGAGCGTACGGGTCAGCGCGGCACGGAAACCGGCCAGGTGGGTACCGCCGTCCTTCTGCGGAATATTGTTGGTGAAGCAGTACATCGTTTCCTGGTAGGAATCGGTCCACTGCAGCGCCGCCTCGACCACGATGCCGTTGGTTTCGCCGGTCACCGCGATGACGTTCGGATGCAGCGGGGTCTTCACCTGCGCCAGGTGCTCAACGAAGCTCTTGATGCCGCCTTCGTAGTGGTAATCGTCGCGACGGCCTTCGCCGCGCTCATCGATCAGGGTGATGTTGACGCCGGAGTTCAGGAACGACAGCTCACGCAGGCGACGGGCGAGGATCTCGTACTGGAACTCGGTGTTGCCGTGGAATGCCTTCTCCGACGGCCAGAAGCGCACGGCCGTACCGCGCTTGTCGCTGGCTTCCAGCTTGTTCAACGGGGTGCGCGCTGCACCGTCGCCGTATTCCTGCTGGTAATGCGAGCCGCCCTGGTAGATGTCCAGCATCAGCTTCTGCGACAGCGCATTGACCACGCTGACACCCACGCCGTGCAGGCCGCCGGAAACCTTGTAGCTGTTGTCGTCGAACTTGCCGCCTGCGTGCAGGACGGTCATCACCACTTCGGCAGCGGAGACTTCGCGATCGAGCTTCTGGCTCATCTGCGCATGCTTGCCGACCGGGATACCACGGCCGTTATCGGACACCGACACCGAGCCGTCAGCGTGGATGGTGACCACCACGTTGTCGGCATGGCCCGCCAAGGCTTCGTCGATGGAGTTGTCGACAACCTCGAACACCATGTGGTGCAGGCCTGTGCCGTCATGCACGTCGCCGATGTACATACCGGGACGCTTACGAACAGCCTCCAGGCCTTCCAAGGCGGTAATGCTGTTGGCGTCGTAATTGCCGTTGTTGACCGGGGTGTTCTGTTCTTCGCTCATTGCGCTTGCCGTAGGCTCCGCAGGTCATGCGCCGTTCCGTGGAACGGGCATGAGAGATAGGGGATGACGTTCCGATTATACCTACCGGGGGAATTTCCGCCCTGAAGGCTCAGTTCACTGCCGTAATTGCGCCATGTTCCACGTGGAACACAGCCGCCGGACGCAATTCGTCCTGCAGCGCGGCCGGGGTTTCGGTGGCGGTGATGAAGATCTGCGCTGGCGTCGCCGACAGGTAGTGCAGCACCCGCTGCTGGTGGTTGCGGTCCAGCTCCGAGCCCAGGTCGTCCAGTGCAATCACCGGCCATTCCCCACGCTGGCTGGCGTAGTCATCGGCCTGGCCCAGCAGGCAGGCGAGGGCGGTGAGCTTGGCCTGGCCGCGCGACAGCGCATCGCGACCGGGAATCTGGGCGAAACCCACACTCCAATCGGCCCGGTGCGGCCCCACCGACGTGTAGCCGGCATTGCGGTCCCGTTCGCGGGCCAGCAGCAAGGCGTCGCCCAGGGACATTTCGTGCCGGCGCCAGCCGGGCTGCAGCTCCAATGCGTTCAATCGCAGCCCCGGCGCCAGATCCGCCGCAATCGCGACCGCCCGGTCCTGCAGCCGCTCCAGATAGTGCTGGCGGCGGGAAGTGAGGGGAGTGCCGGCTTCAGCCAACTCCCAATCCCAGGCATCGAGCTGCTTTCCGGGCGCGCCCATCTTCAACAAGGCGTTGCGTTGCTTCAAAGCGCGGGTATAGCGGCGCCACAGGGGAAGAAAGTCAGGTTCCACGTGGAACAATCCCCAATCAATGAAGCGCCGGCGCGGTTCGCTGCCCCCACTGACCAGGGCGTGGCTGCCGGGTTCAAAGGTCACAACCGCCAGCGCCGCGCAGAGATTGCCTAGTTGCGGCACATCTTCGCCGTCCAAACGGCCTTTCCAGGCCTGTCCGCTGTGGCGCAGGCCCGCACGCCGGGTGGAAACGCCCAGTTCTGCGTCACTGCGCTCCTGCCATTCGACAAAAACGTCCAGATCTTCGGCGCCTTTCTGCACCAAGCCATCGCGAACCCGGCCACGAAAGCTGCGGCCATAGGCCATCAGATGCAGGGCCTCGAGCACGCTGGTCTTGCCCGCGCCGTTGGCGCCGGTGATCAGATTGATGCCGGGGCGTGGAGCCAGCTCCACCGAATCGAACCGACGCAGGCGGTTCAAGGCAACACGGACGATATGCATTGAGGCTCGACAGAAAACGACGCCAGCGCGGAGGCATGGCTGGCCCTGCGCAGCTTAAAGCATCCGTCACCATCCATCAGCGAGCGTGCCACGTGGAACAAGCGCCCATTTCTTCAAATCTGAAGGGCGCGCAGGGGGACTGACCTGCAGATTTCACGAAATCCGCGCTGTTTTTTTGAGCGGGATAGGTCGGGGCACAAACCCTGTGTATAAGTGGGGCAATCTGTGGATAAAAAGGGCTCTTTTCTTCCAGAGCACTCTTATCCCGAGATATCCACAGGCTGGAAGCCCAGTTTTACAGGGGGTTTCAGTAGCAATAAGTCAAAGTAAAACAACAACTTAAGCTAGTTTTACATAAAATCTGCTCCTACCATCACCACCAAGCTTTTGATTTATTCTCAGATTTAAAGCATAGAGCTGAGAAAAACGGCAGCCAGAAACGGGGAAAAGCCGGGGCTTGGATTTCTCGAATTCTGAAGGCGGGACGACTGCCCTGGGTTTCAGATTTCAAGAAATTCGCAGCGTGCTGCCGCCGGCTGACCGATGGAGTGGGCTCACTCGTCCGAACGGTTGGCTCGCCAGCCTAGATTTCTTGAAATCTGATCAGCCTCCCAGGGGGAAGTGCCGTGGATTTCACGGTTTGAACGCTGGCTCCCATGCCCTTGAACGCTGATGGCATGGATTCACACCAGGGATTGAGCCGACTGGGCCAGATGCAGGGACCCCTTGCTCACCGCGTCTGCGGTTATCAGCGCCCGCAACGCAAACCGCCACGAACGTGTAGGGCTTAAGCAATCGCTGGATAACGAGACCCGCTCGGGGACAGGAGAGTGGGATCTGGAAGATCACCGCGAACAGATCCGGGATTCTTCCGCAGCTCGGTTACCCGAAGGGCAGGGCTGCCTTGGACTACGCGCCAGACCGCGTATTGCCGGAAAGTCGAACGTACAGATCCGGGGATCCGGGCTTTGCCCAACCTCCGTTTTCGGGAGCTGCTGGCCCCTTCTTGGCCAGAATCGCGGAAACGAGGATGGAAAATACAAAGATCACGGCACGAAGTGGCGGTTCCACGTGGAACCTGGGGCAGGATAGACGCCACAAAAAAGCCCGGCATTGCGCCGGGCTTTCGTGTTCCACGTGGAACCTGCAGGTCAGAGACGCAGTGGCATCACCACATGACGCGACTTCTCACTGCTGGCTTCGCGTACCAGCGCCGAGGAGTTGGAGTCGCGCAGCTGGATGACCACATGCTCATCGCGCAATGCCGACAAGGCGTCCAGCAGGTAGTTCACGTTGAAGCCAATGGCCAGATCGCTGACCTGGGTGTCGGCTTCGATTTCTTCCTGGGCTTCTTCCTGCTCCGGGTTATGCGCGCTGATCTTCAGCTGGCCCGGGGTCACTTCGACGCGAACGCCGCGGTACTTCTCGTTGGACAGAATTGCCGCACGCTGCAGCGAGGCGCGCAGGGTTTCGCGCTCAACTTTCACTTCGCGGTCCGCGCCGATCGGAATCACCGCTTCGTAATCCGGGAAACGGCCGTCGATCAGCTTGGAGGTGAAGGTGACATCGTCGCGCTTGACGCGGACATGGCTGCGGCCGACTTCCAGTTCGACTTCGCGGTCGCCGCCTTCCAGCAGGCGTTGCAGCTCGGTCACGCCCTTGCGCGGGACGATGATCTGGCGCTTGCCGGTGCCGTTTTCCAGTTCGGTCTCGCACAACGCGAGGCGGTGACCATCGGTGGCCACGCAGCGCAGGGTCTTGTCGCGCAGATCGAACAACAGGCCGTTGAGGTAATAGCGGACGTCCTGCTGCGCCATTGCAAATGCAGTGCGCTCGATCAGCTCCTTCAACGCGGACTCGGCGACGGCCACACGCTCGGTGGCTTCAACCTCGTCTACCGACGGGAAATCATTGGCCGGCAAGGTGGCCAGGGTGAAGCGGCTGCGGCCGGCCTGGACGGTGATCTTTTCGCCCGTCTGCGAGACGGTGATGCGGCTGCCGTCGGGCAGGGCGCGGATGATCTCGAACAGCTTGCGGGCCGGAATCGTGGTTTCGCCATCCTGGGCATCTTCGACCGCAATGCGGGAGACCATTTCAACTTCCAGGTCGGTACCGGTCAGCGAAAGCTGGCCGCCCTGGACCTGGACGAGGAAATTGGCCAGAACCGGCAGAGTCTGGCGGCGTTCAACCACGTTGACGACCTGGGCCAACGGCTTGAGAAAGGCTTCGCGCTGCAGTGTGAAACGCATGTGGTTTCGTGCCCCTATGCTTTTAAAAGATGTGGGTTAAATCAAAAGCTTGGTGGTGCTGGTAGAGCCAGATTTGGTTTAAAACACACCCAAGTGTTTGTTTTTAAAGGGTTTAAATGCATCGAAACCCTCTGTATTACTGCCCGGGAACGGGTGGGTGAAGCTGTGGATAAGTTTTCCGGTTTTGCAGGCCGCTTTTTTATCCACAACTTTCCCAACGTCTACCCCCGAATGATGCACCGTTTTGTGCGATGACGCCTGTGTGGCGTCGATGCATCATTCGTCCGGCTTCTTCCCACCCCGGTGTACCGATGGCTTACTCGCTGAGCTTCCTGATGAGCTTTTCCCAGTCCTCGCGGAGCTTGCCGTCGGTTTCCATCAACGTGCGGATCTGGCGGCAGGCATGAAGCACCGTGGTGTGGTCACGGCCAGCAAAGGCATCGCCGATTTCCGGCAGGCTGTGTTCGGTCAGTTCCTTGGTCAGCGCCATGGCGACCTGGCGCGGACGGGCCAGCGAACGGGTGCGGCGCTTGGACAGCAGATCCTTGATCTGCAGGCCGTAGTAGTCGGCAACCGTTTTCTGGATGTTGGGGATGCTGATCGCCTGTTGCTGGGCACGCAGCAGATCACGCAGGGTTTCCTGGGCAAACTCGGTGGTGATCGCGCGGCCGGTGAAGTTGGCGCGGGCGGTCAGCGTATTGAGTGCACCTTCCAGGTCACGCACGTTGGAGCGCATCTTCTTGGCGATCAGGAAGGCGACGTCGTCCGGAATCTCGGCGCCGCGTTCGCGGGCCTTGGCCAGCACGATGGCGGCGCGGGTCTCGAAATCCGGTGGCTCGATCGCCACCGACAAGCCCCAGGCCAGGCGCGATTTCAGGCGTGCTTCCAGGCCTTCGACTTCGCGCGGGTAGCGGTCGCAGGTCAGGATGATCTGCTGCTTGCCGTCGAACAGCGCGTTGAAGGTGTGGAAAAACTCTTCCTGGGTGCGGTCCTTGCCGGCGAAGAACTGGATGTCATCGATCAGCAGCGCGTCCACCTGCTGGAACTGGCGCTTGAACTGGTCCATGGATTTTTCCTGCAGCGCACGGATCATTGCGCTGAAGAACTGTTCCGAACGCAGGTACAGCACCTTGGCCGCCGGGTTGGCCTGGCGCATCGCATTGCCGGCGGCCAGCATCAGGTGGGTCTTGCCCAGGCCGGTGCCGCCGTACAGCAGCAAGGGGTTGTGGGCACGGTCGCCGGGTTTCTGTGCCGCCTGGAAGGCAGCGGCCAGGCCCAGCTGGTTGCTGCGGCCTTCGACGAAATTGGTGAAGGTGTAGTGCGCGTCGAGGTTGCCGTTGAACGGCACCACCGGCGCCGATACCACAGCACTGCTCGAGGGGGCCGGGGCCGGCGGCGCCGGTTCGGGCGCGCGCGGGCGCGAACCGATTTCCAGCACTACCTCGCTGAAACCGGCGAAATGGGCAAGCAGTTCACTGATGCGGGACAGGTAGCGCTCGCGCACCTGCTCGACAATGAAGGCATTGGGCGCATACAGCACCAGGCTGTCGGCGCGTTGGTCGGCCTGTAGCGGCTTCAACCAGGTGTGGACATCTTCGGGCGGGAATTCCGCCTCGAGACGTTCTAGGCAAAGTGACCAGGCATCCATCAGAAATAATCGTCAAAGGCCTGTGTGCCGGGCGCGGAACGCCGCCTGGCCACAAGCCGGAAAGGGAAAAGTGGATGGCGCAGACTACCACCGCCGGGCCAAACCGGGAATGCTTGTCCCGAATTTATTCACAGGCTCATCCACAAGATGTACACCGGCCTGTGGATATCGTCCTCAGCCAACAGTTGACGGCACCCCGGATGGGTCTATAGAATTTCCGGTTCTTTCCGTCCACTTCATACAGGTGCCCCAATGGCCACCAAGCGCACGTTCCAGCCCAGCAACCTCAAGCGCAAGCGCGATCACGGTTTCCGTGCTCGTATGAAGACCGCCGACGGCCGCAAGATCCTGTCGCGTCGCCGCGCCAAGGGCCGCAAAGTCCTCAGCGCTTGATTGCGTTGCCGCGTGAAGCGGCAATCGCAACACCGATCGTGATCAGTACCTGCCCGCGCAAGCGATTCCCTCGCTCTGCGCGGGTTCGTACGCGTGCCGAATATACAACGGTCTTCAACGGCGCCCGCCGTGTATCCGATCCCTTGATGACACTCCACTGGTTGAAAGGGGATAGCCCCGCTCGACTGGGTTTGGCTGTGTCGCGCAAGGTGGATACGCGTGCGGTCGGTCGTAACCGTATCAAGCGTGTGTTGCGGGATGCAACACGCCACCTACGGTCGTGCCTGAAAGGTGGCGATTACGTCATCGTGGCCCGGTCGGCGGCCAAGACCGCCAGCAATCAACAGATCCGTGAGGCGTTCGAGCGCTTGCTGCGCCGCGCCGGCGCATTGCCCCCTGTAGCTGCGGGCGGCACAATGCCGCCGCACGAGGGCGCTGACGCCCCTCTTCCTTTGAACGTACCGGATACCTCTTCCGGTCGAGCCGAGCCTGCCTGCTGATGAACCAGACCCGCGTATTCCTGATTTTTGCCTGGCTGATGGTAGCCGTGCTGCTGTGGATGGAATGGGGTCGCGAGAAGAACGCGCCGGACCCGGCCACTGTTGCAACCACCCAGCCTGCCGTACCTGCCGCCACCGATGCCGATCTGGCGCCGCCGCCGGCCGGCAACGTGCCGCAGGCAAACGTGCCGGGCCAGGCCCCGGCCGCCACTGCCAGCGTTGAAGCGGCCACCGCCGCGCCGCGCGTAACGGTCACCACCGACGTGCTCAAGCTGGTGCTGGATGGCCGCAGCGTGCTCGACGCCGATCTGCTGCAGTTCCCGCAGACCAAGGCTGCCGGCAGCCCGCCGGTACAGCTGCTCACCGAAGACAAGGCCCATCCTTATAGTGCGACCGCCGGTTGGGCCAGCCAGTCCAACTCGCCGGTGCCGGGCGCCAGCGGCTTCCAGCCTGTACAGGGCACCACCGAGGTGGTGTTGGCCGAAGGCCAGGACCAGGTGCAGGTGCCGTTTGTCTGGAACGGCCCGAACGGCGTCAGCATCCACCGCACCTATACCTTCAAGCGTGGCGATTACGCCATCGGCGTGAAGGATGAAGTCGTCAATGCCGGCACCGCGCCGTGGCAGGCCTATGTGTTCCGCAAGCTTGACCGCGTGCCGACCATTGTCACCCGCGGCATGACCAACCCGGATTCCTTCAGCTTCAACGGCGCCACCTGGTACAGCCCGGAAGAGGGCTATGAGCGCCGCGCGTTCAAGGATTACCTGGACGACGGCAACCTCAACCGCACCATCACCGGTGGTTGGGCGGCGATGCTGCAGCACCATTTCTTCACCGCGTGGATCCCGCAGGCCGACCAGGCCTCGCTGTACCTGCTCTCGCAGAACGGCCCGCGCAATGTGATTGAAACCCGCGGCCCCGGCTTCACCGTGGCGCCGGGCCAGAAGGTCAGCACCGAGGCGCGCCTGTGGGTGGGCCCGAAGCTGGTCAACCAGATCGCCAAGGAAGACGTGAAGGGCCTGGACCGCGTGGTCGATTACAGCCGCTTCTCGATCATGGCCATCATCGGCCAGGGCTTGTTCTGGGTGATGAACCAGGTGCACAAGCTGATTGGCAACTGGGGCTGGTCCATCATCGGCCTGGTGATCCTGCTGAAGATGGCGTTGTTCCCGCTGGCCAATGCGCAGTTCAAGTCGCAGGCCAAGATGCGCAAGTTCCAGCCGCGCATCGCGCAGCTGAAGGAGCGCTACGGCGACGACAAGCAGAAGTTCCAGACCGCGATGATGGAGCTGTACAAGAAGGAGAAGATCAATCCGCTGGGTGGCTGCTTGCCGCTGCTGATCCAGATGCCGATTTTCTTCGCCCTGTACTGGGTGCTGGTGGAATCGGTGGAACTGCGCCAGGCGCCGTGGCTGGGCTGGATCCAGGATCTGACCGCACGTGACCCGTACTTCATCCTGCCGATCATCAATATCGCGGTGATGTGGTTCACCCAGAAGCTGACCCCGGCTGTGGGCATGGACCCGATGCAGCAGAAGATGATGCAGTTCATGCCGCTGGTATTCGGCGTGATGATGGCCTTCATGCCGTCCGGCCTGGTCCTGTACTGGGTGGTCAACGGCGGCCTGAGCCTGCTGCAGCAGTGGTGGATGATCAAGAAGCACGGCGAAGACGCGCCGAGCAAGGTGATCGAAGCCAAGTAAGCAAAAGCCCGCCGCAAGGCGGGCTTTTCGCATCTGGGCCAAGCGACCGTAGCCTGGGTAAGCGCCGCGCACCCGGGAAGCAGGAAGCCAATGGATCTCGCCTGCACCGCGCCAACAGCCCCGGGTGCGCTGCGCTTACCCGGGCTACGAGGCTGGGCCAGACCACGGGGAATCAGCAAATTGGTCATCTGTAGGAGCGGCGCCGCAGAAGCCCCCGGTATTTGTGCCATCGGGTGTTGCGCCTGCGTCGCGGCTGACGTCGCACCCACAGACAGCGGGACCGTAGCCCGGGTAAGCGCCGCGCACCCGGGAAGCAGGAAGCAATGGATCTCGCATGCACCGCGCCAACAGCCCCGGGTGCGCGGTGCTTACCCGGGCTACGGTGCAACTGAAACGTGGACGCTGGCAGGTGGCGTTAGAATCGCCACGTCTGCTGCACCTCCCAGCCCGAGCCTGCCATGCCCCGTTTGTTGTCGCGCCGCCTGACTTTGCCTGCCGTGTTGTTTGCCGCGCTGACGCTCGTTGGATGCTCCGACCAGAAGGAAGCCGCCACCGCCACGCCCACCCAGGCCAGTGCGCAGGCCGCCGCAACGGCAAATCCGGCGGCAGCGCCGCTGTTGACAGCGCTGCAGAAACAGCTCGATGGTCACCGCCGCATCATCGTGCTGCTGGCCGACGAGGCACAGCAGTCGGCCAGTGATCGCCAGACCTCCAGCCGCATCGGCCAGCAGTTGTTCCACGATGGCCTGGAACAGCGCCAGGCCATAGCTGCGCAGTTCGATGCCCTGCTGCGCGATCCCAGCCCGCAGCGCTTCGCCACCCTGGGCACGGTGCTGGACTACATCGAATCCTCGCCCGAGCTCTACGATGCCGACCGCCTGGCCTTCCGCGAAGTACTGCGCGAGCTGCATCAACGCGTGGGCGCGGATTCCTCGCTGCCGGCGGTCAAGCTGCACCAGCGCATCGGCGAGGACCTGGACGCGCTGGACGAGATCGAGCGCAACTACAACCAGGAACTGACCCGCATCTTCAGTCGCTTCGAGCGCACCCGTGCGATCGAGCTCAAGCGCGAGAAGTGGGACGACTACGTCGCCCATCTCAACACGCTGTACAAGCGCGAGGCCATCCTGCGCGACTTCGGCGTGATCGAGCCCTACCCGATGTCGATGCAGGACAGCGATCGTGAAATCTTCGGCCGCGACCTGCCCGCCAAGACCGTCGTGCTGACCTTCGACGATGGCCCGCACAAGGCCTATACCGATGAAGTCGTCGCCATCCTGCAACGCTACGACGTGCCGGGCGTGTTCTTCGAGGTGGGCCGCAACCTCGGCGCAGTCGAGGCCGACGGCAAGGTCAAGCTCGGGCCGATGGCGGGCATCAGCCGTGGCCTGATGGAGCACGGCTACGCGGTCGGCAACCACAGCCTGACCCACGCGCAGCTCTCGCGCACCACCGGCGATGCGCTGCGCCAGCAGGTGCTCGACACCGACACGCTGCTCAAGGGCGTGGATGCCAAGCGCGCGCCGCTGTTCCGCTTCCCGTATGGCGCGCGCAATGCCGAAGGCCTGCAGCTGCTCAACGAGGCCGGGCTGAAATCCATCATGTGGAACATCGACTCGATGGACTGGGCCGACCCTGTGCCCGAATCCATCGTGCAGCGCGTGGTCGACCAGGTGCAGAAGGAACAGCGCGGCATCATCCTGTTCCATGACATCCACGACCGCGCGGTGAAGGCGCTGCCGCAGATCCTCGACAAGCTGATTGCCGATGGCTACCAGTTCGCCGGCTGGAACGGCCGTGATTTCAGCGTCAGCCGTGCGCGCAAGGGCGCGGCCGCCGATACAACGGTCACCACCGGCTACGAAAAATCCTGGGCCATCGTCATTGGCATCGATGACTACGCCAAATGGCCCAAGCTCGAATATGCCGGCCGTGACGCGCAGTCCATTGCTGACACGCTGACCGGCCAGTTCGGCTTCCCGTCCTCGCAGGTGATCGTGCTGAAGAACCAGCAGGCTACCCGCAACAACATCCTGGCCGCCTTCCACGACCGCCTGGCCGATGAGCGCACCGGCAAGAACGACCGCGTGTTCGTGTTCTTCGCCGGCCATGGCGCGACCCGCCAGCTCGCCTCCGGCCGTGACCTCGGCTACATCATTCCGGTGGACTCGGACCCGAATGAGTTCGCCACCGATGCGATCGCGATGACCGACATCCAGAACATCGCCGAGAGCATGCAGGCCAAGCACGTGCTGTTCGTGATGGATGCCTGCTACAGCGGCCTGGGCCTGACCCGGGGTGGCAGTTCGTCGTCCTTCCTGCGCGAGAACGCACGCCGCAGCGCGCGGCAGATGCTGACCGCCGGCGGTGCCGACCAGCAGGTCGCCGACAGCGGCCCGAACGGGCATTCGGTATTCACCTGGGTGCTGTTGCAGGCGCTGGCCGGCAAGGGCGACCTCAACGGCGATGGCCTGATTACCGGCACCGAGTTGGCCGCCTATGTGGCGCCGGCAGTATCGGCGGTATCGCGGCAGACCCCGGCCTTCGGCAGCCTGCCCGGTTCGCAGGGCGGCGAGTTCGTGTTCCAGGTGCCGGACAGCCAGGAATTCCTCAACGCCGATACCCGCCAGCTTTCTGCTGACGCCATCGCCCTCAACAGCCGCGTCGATGCCGTGCAGGATGCCAAGCCTGCGGGCAAGACCGAGGCGCCAGTGACGGTGGCCGATCTGCAGGGTGGCAAGAGCACCCTGGTGGTGCCGGCCGCGGTACCGACCTCGGACCGCCAGCGCGCGCAGCAGGCCAATGATCGCGGCCTGCAGTTGTACCGCGAGAAGCGCTACGACGAGGCGGTGGCGCAGTTCACCGAAGCACTGAAGCTGCGGCCGGATTTCGCCCAGGCGGCCAACAACCTCGGCTTCGTCTATTACCGCCAGCAGCGGTACGCCGAAGCCGCGCGCTGGCTTGAGAACACCTTGAAGATCGACCCTTCGCGCGCTGTGGCCTATCTGAATCTTGGCGACGCCTACTTCAATGCCGGCGACAAGGCCAAGGCCAAGCAGGCCTATACGACCTACCTGGAGCTGCAGCCGCAAGGCAGCGGCGCTGCCCAGGCCCGCGCGCAACTGCAGAAGCTGTAAGCCATGACCGATTTATCCACAGCCCAGACCATTGTTGCCATCGCCAGCGGTGCTGCTGCCGGCGGTGTCGGCATGCTGCGGGTCTCCGGCCCGCAGTCGCTGCGCATCGCCGTTGCGCTGGGGTGTCCACAGCTCAAGCCGCGCCACGCCCATTACGCCAGGTTCCGCGATGATGCCGGCGAGGTCATCGACGACGGCATCGCGCTGTACTTCCCCGGCCCGCGCAGCTTTACCGGCGAGGACGTGGTGGAACTGCAGGGCCACGGCAGCCCGGTGGTGCTGCGCCAGCTGTTGGCCCGCTGCATCGAGCTGGGCGCGCGCCAGGCCCGCGCCGGTGAGTTCAGCGAGCGCGCCTTCCTCAACGGCAAGCTCGACCTGGCCCAGGCCGAAGCCATCGCCGACCTGATCGCCGCTGGCGACGTACGTGCCGCGCGTGCCGCGCGGCGTTCGTTGGATGGTGTGTTCTCACGCCGGGTGGAAGAGGTAGGCGAGCAACTGGTGCGGCTGCGCATCCACGTTGAAGCGGCCATCGACTTCGCCGACGAGCCGCTGGACACGCTGGGCGGCGCGCAGGTGCGCGCCGGCATCGAGCAGGCCAAGGCCTTGCTGGCCCAGCTGCGCATCGACGCCGAACGCGGCCGCAAGCTGCGCGATGGCCTGCACGCGGTGCTGATCGGCCCCCCCAATGCCGGCAAGAGCTCGCTGCTCAATGCCTTGGCCGGCAGCGAGCGGGCCATCGTCACCGACATCGCCGGCACCACCCGCGACACCTTGCGCGAGACCATCCGCATCGACGGCCTGGAGCTGGAACTGGTCGACACCGCTGGCCTGCGCGAAGGCGGTGACGCCATCGAACGCGAAGGCATGCGCCGCGCCCGCGCCGAGATGCAGCGCGCCGACCTGGCCATCGTCGTGCTTGATGCCCGCGATCCGGAGGCGGGCAGGGCCGCGATTGGCGATGCCGCAGGCCAGGCCGCCCGTCAGCTGTGGATCTACAACAAATGCGATCTGCTGCCGGACTGGCCGCAGGCGCTGGATGCCGACAGCATCGCCCTGTCTGCCGCCAATGGCGCGGGCCTGGAGCAGCTGCATGCGCGCCTGCGCGATATCGCCAGCGATGGCGCAGGCGAGGGCATGCAGGGCGAGTTCTCCGCGCGCCTGCGCCATGTCGAAGCGCTGGCCCTGGCCAGCGAACACCTCGACGCGGCCGATGGGCAACTGCACTACGACCAGCTGGAACTGGCCGCCGAGGAACTGCGGCTGGCGCATGATGCGCTCGGCGAAATCACCGGCCGCATGACCGCCGACGACCTGCTGGGCAGGATTTTCTCGAGCTTCTGCATCGGCAAATAAGGCCGCCGCAGAACCACCGGCCCAGTGTGGCCAGGCAACCGAGCAAACAGGAGGTAGTGGATGTTTTCGCACATTGTGGTGGGCGCCAATGACCTGGATGCCGCCAAGGCGTTCTACGACGCGTTGCTTGCCACGCTCGGCGCCAAGCCGGGCTTCATCGATCCCAAGGGCAATATCGTGTATCGCCACGGCGGCGCGCTGTTGATCGTCGGCCATCCCCGCAATGGCGAACCGGCCACGCACGCCAATGGCGGCACCATCGGCTTCAGCTGTGCCAGCGCGGACATCGTGGATGCCTGGCACGCAGCAGGTGTCGGCAATGGCGGGGTGAGCGTGGAAGACCCGCCGGGACCGCGGCAAAGCCCGTTCGGCCCGCTCTACCTGGCCTATCTGCGTGATCCGGCCGGCAACAAGCTGTGCGCCACCCATCGCCCGGCGCAGGCCTGAGCATCGTTTTTCCCGCTGGCGGCGCGGCTGTGGACGCGCCGCCAGTTACTGACAGTTCGGTCTGCCGCCGGTAGTCTTGGCGCCGTTACGGGATCCCCCCGCCAACGGAGTACGGTCCAATGCGCCATTGATGCCACCGTCTTGAAGACGGTCCCACTCACTCCCTGCTGCCGATGGCAGCCGGGTGCTTCGGGCATCGATGGAAAACCGCATGACAACTCCCCTCTCGGTGACGCTGGACGGCGTCGCTTGGCACACGCCCGATGGGCGCTGCCTGTTCTCCAACCTCACGGCACAGCTCGACAACCGCATTACCGCGCTGGTCGGGCGCAATGGCGTGGGCAAAAGCGTGCTGGCCCAGTTGTTGGCCGGGCAGCGCACACCCAGCGCCGGCCGCTGCCGGCGCATTGGCCGCGTCTACTATCTGGCCCAACAGGTGCAGGTACTGCCGGGGCAACGCGTTGCAGAGCTGGCGGGAGTGGCCGAGGTGCTGGATGCCTTGGCCCGTATCCGCGCAGGCAGCACGGCACAGGCGGATTTCGACCAGGTTGGCGAGCAATGGACGCTGGCTGAAACCCTGCAGCAGGCGCTGGCCGATGCCGGGCTGGAGGGCGTGGATGCCGACACGCCGGTGGATCACCTCAGTGGCGGCCAATGCATGCGCGTCGCCTTGGTGGGAGCGCTGCTGCAGCCGGCCGAGCTGCTGATCCTGGATGAGCCCAGCAACCATCTGGATCTGGCAGGCCGGGAGTGGCTGCTGGCACAGCTGTTGGCGCGCGGGCAGGGCGTACTGCTGGTCAGCCATGACCGCCTGTTGCTGCAGCATGTGCAACGGGTACTGGAGCTGGGCCCGCAGGGGCTGCGCAGTTATGGCGGCAACCATGCCTTCCATACCGCAGTGCGCGAGGCAGAACAGGCCGCCGCCGCCGAGTTGCTGCAGCAACGCCGGCATGCCCAGCGCAAGGGTGAACAGCTGCTGCGTGAGCAGCGGCAGCGGCTGGAACAGCGCAGCGCGCGCGGCAGCCGCGCCGCTGCCAATGCCAACCAGGCGCCGATCCTGCTGGGCCTGCAACGACAACGCGCCGAGGCCAACACCGGCAAGGCCAGGCAGGCCTTGCAGGAGCGCCAGCAACAGTTGCAGGCCGCCACCGTGCAGGCGCTGGCCGGTGTCGAGGAGGCCGCCCCGGTACTGCTGCAACCCGAGCTCGACAGCAACGGGCCGGAGTGGGTCCTGCGCTGCGACAACCTGCAGTTGCCGCATGTTGCCGGGCCGCTGCGTACGCTGGACATCGCACTGCGGCGCGGTGAACGGATGGCGATCACCGGTGCCAACGGCAGCGGCAAATCGATCCTGTTGAAGGTGATTGCCGGGCAGCTGCCCGCCGTGGCGGGCAGCTGCAGCGTGCAGGTACCGCTGGCCATGCTTGACCAGAATCTGCAGCAATTGGCGCCCGCCCACACGGCCGTGCAGGCATTGCGGGAGCGCAGTCCGCTGCTGCCCGAGGGCGAGCTGCGCAGTCGTCTTGCCCTGCTGGGGCTGGATGCGGCCCTGGTGCAGTTGCCCAATGCCCAGCTCAGTGGCGGCCAACGCTTGAAGCTGGCGCTGGCCTGCGCGCTGTACGCACAACCGCCGGCACAGCTGCTGCTGCTCGATGAACCCGGCAACCACCTGGACCTGCCTGCGCTGCGCGCGCTGGAGCAACTGCTCTGCCAGTACCGGGGCAGCCTGCTGGTGGTCTCGCATGACGAGGCCTTCCTGCAGGCCATCGGCGTGCACAGCCGGTTGCATGCCGGTGCTCAGGGCTGGCGGCTGCAGCGCGACTGAGGGCGGCTTTCTTCGCGCGGTCACATGCACCGGTCACACTGGGCGCCTTTCCTGATTGGAGTAACGGCAGTGCGAAGCTGGGCGTGGTTGGTGGCGGTAGGCGTGGGCGTGGCATCCTGCTGGGCAATGGAAACCTCGGCCGCCCCTGCCTATCCCAACGTGCCGGTGTATGCACATCGCGGTGCCAGCGCGCTGCTGCCGGAACACACCCTGGCCGCCTATGCACAGGCCATCAGCGACGGCGCCGATTACATCGAGCCGGATCTGGTGATGAGCAAGGACGGGGTGATGGTGGCCCGGCATGAGAACGAGATCGGCTCGACCACCGATGTGGCCAGCCATCCGGAGTTTGCGGATCGCCACACCCGCAAGCAGATCGACGGGCAGACGGTGGAAGGCTGGTTCACCGAAGACTTCACCGTTGCCGAGCTCAAGACCCTGTACGCGCGCGAGCGCCTGCCGCAGATCCGCGGCACCGCCTTTGACGGCCAGTTCCGCATCGCCACCCTGGACGAGATCATCAGCTTCCTGGTGCAGCAGGCTGGCCGCGCCAAGCGCGGCATCGGCCTGGCGCCGGAGATCAAGCACGGCAGCTACTTCCAGGGCATCGGCCTGCCGATGGAGGACAAGCTGTTGGCCAGCCTGCAGGGCAACAGCTACACCAAGGTCGCGCCGATCCTGCTGCAATCCTTTGAAACGGCCAACCTGCGCCAGATCCGCGGCAAGCTGGGCAGCACCAGCAACATCCGCCTGCTGCAGCTGATCGATGCCGGCGACGATCGACCCGCCGACGTGGCACTGGCCGGCGGCCGCCTGACCTATGCACAGATGATGACCCCGGCCGGGCTGCGCGACATCGCCGGCTACGCCGATGCGATCGGGGTGGAACGACGCGCGCTGCTGCCCCTGGATGCACAAGGCCAACTGGGCACGCCCACGCCGCTGATCGCCGACGCGCATGCCGCTGGCCTGCAGGTGGTCGCCTACAGCTTCCGCCCGGAGAATCCGTTCCTGCCGCCGGCCCTGCGCCAGGGGGCGGAGAACGCCCGCAATCCGGACGCCGCCGTGACTGAAATGCGGGCCTACTTACAGGCCGGCATCGATGCCTTCTTCACCGATGACCCGGCCCTGGGGCGGTGCGCGGTGGACGGGACCTGAGCCAGGCGTAACATCGTTGCCTGCCGTGCATAGCGAGGGGGCAGACGATGCGCATCCACTGCAAGCGCGCCTATGAACCGGCCAGTGGCAGCGATGGCCAACGTTTCCTGGTGGACCGGTTGTGGCCGCGCGGGGTCAGCCGCCAGGCCCTGCAGGCCAGCTGGTTGAAGGAGGTGGCCCCCAGCGACGCGCTGCGCCGCTGGTTCGACCACCGCCCCGAGCGCTGGGAAGAATTCCGCCGGTGCTACTGGCAGGAACTGGCCGCACACGCCCGTTTGCTGGCACCCCTGCGGGATGCGCTGGACGCCGGTGCGGTCACCCTGGTGTTTGCCGCACACGATGAACAGCACAACCAGGCGCTGGCCTTGCGCGATTACCTGCTGGCCCATCCCCGGCGCCGCCGCTGAGGTGTCAGGTTTTATGCCGAATTCGGCAAATTGACACCTGTTCGCTGCAAAACCCCCTGCGTTGGCGGGTTTTTCTGGATTTGCTGCACTGCGTTACGCCACACTCGGGCGCTTCCTGAATCATCACGAACCGAGAGGTCCGCATGCAGTCCTGGCTCCGGCGCAAGCCCATCGACCAGCTTACCGAACACGAGGAAGGGCGCCGCCTGATCCCGTCGTTGAGCTGGCCCCATCTGGTCGCACTGGGCATTGGCGCCATTGTCGGTACCGGCATCTATACGCTGATCGGCGTGGGCGCGGACAAGGCCGGCCCGGCCGTGCTGCTGTCCTTCATCATCGCTGGCGTGATCTGCGCCTGTGCGGCACTGGCTTATGCCGAGCTGTCGACGATGATGCCGGCTGCCGGCAGCGCCTACACCTACAGCTACAGCGCGCTGGGCGAGACCATTGCCTGGGTGGTGGGCTGGAGCCTGATCCTGGAGTATTCGCTGGTGGTGAGTACGGTGGCGGTCGGCTGGTCCGGCTATTTCGTCGGCTTCCTGGAATGGCTGCACACTTCCTTTGGCTGGAACGTGGTGCTGCCGCAGGCGCTGGCGGCCGGCCCGCACGTGGAAGGCGGCTTCCTCAACGTGCCGGCCATCGTCATCACCTTCGTGGTGGCCGGCATGCTGATGCTTGGTACCCGCGAGAGCGCGACGGTCAACGCCATCCTGGTGGTATTCAAGCTGATCGCACTGGCGGTGTTCGTGGCGGTTGCTTTGCCGGCCTTCAACGCCGAGAACCTGCAGCCGTTCATGCCCTATGGCTTCCCCAAGTCGATCAGCGCCGATGGCGTCGAACGCGGGGTGATGGCAGCGGCGGCGATCATCTTCTTCGCCTTCTATGGCTTCGATGCGATCTCCACTGCGGCCGAGGAAACCAAGAACCCCAAGCGCGACCTGTCGATCGGCATCATCGGTTCGATGGTTGGCTGCACCATCATCTACCTGCTGGTGGCCTTGGCCGCAGTCGGTGCGATGAGCTACACCGTGTTCGGCAAGAGTGCCGAGCCGCTGGCACTGATCATGCGCGAGCTTGGCCACGGCACTGCCGCGTTGGTGATCGGCATTGTCGCCATCATCGCCCTGCCGACCGTATTGCTGGCCTTCTTCTACGGCCAGAGCCGCATTTTCTTCGTGATGTCGCGTGATGGCCTGCTGCCGCGTGGCCTGTCCAAGGTCAACCAGCGCACTGGCACGCCGGTGGTCATCACCCTGTTCACCGCCGTGCTGGTGGCCGCGCTGGCCGGTGTGGCGCGCCTGGATGAAATCGCCGCGCTGGCCAATGCCGGCACCCTGGCTGCATTCACCGCCGTGGGCCTGTGCCTGCTGGTACTGCGCAAGCGCGAGCCGGGCAGGGCACGCACCTTCCGTACGCCGTTGGCGTGGGTGGTGGCCCCGGTGGCGATCCTGGGCTGCATCTACCTGTTCATCAGCCTGCCGTCGCGGACCCAGCTGTGGTTCCTGGCCTGGAACCTGCTGGGGCTGGTGGTGTATGCGCTGTACAGCCGCCGCAATGCGGTGCTCGGACGCAGCAAGTAGTCCACAGCGTGTTGTGGATAACGCAGGGAGCGGGCTTCGGCCCGCTTTTTGTTTTTGGGTTTGTGGATTCTGCTTGAAGAGCACCCCTCCCCAACCCTCCCCTTGCCTGCGGCAAAGGGAGGGAACCGCTTTTCCCCCTCCCTTGCGCGCAGCGCAGGGGAGGGTCGGGGAGGGGTGCCTTTGTCTTAAAGCTTTAAAGCCTTGAAGCCTTGAAGCCTTGAAGCCTCGAAGCCTCGAAGCCTCGAAGTTCCCCCCTGTGGATAACCCACTTATCCCCACCAAGTTGTGGATAAAAACAAAGCGGGCACCAAGCCCGCTTCGTCATTCCACTTGTCCAACAGCGCGCGCTCAGGGTTTCTTCTGTGCCGCCGCATAGTCCTGCGCCTGGCGCATCACCCGCAGCACGTTGCCGCTCCAGATGTTGGCGATCTGTGCATCACTCAGCCCACGGCGCTGCATCCACGCGGTGATCTTGGGCAGATCGGCCGCGTCTTCCATGCCGGTCACGCCGCCACCGCCGTCCCAGTCCATGCCGATGCCGACGTGATCGGGGCCGACCACGTCGAGCATGTGGCCGAAGTGCTGGAAGAAATCATCCAGCGTGGCCTTGCGGCGCGGGTACTTCTGGTCGAGCTCGGCCATCGCCTTGCGCAGTTCCACGCCCTTGGCCATGGTCATGTTTTCCCAACCGCCCAGGCGCTTTTCCAGCTCCTCCTCGGCCTGCTTGCGCTCGGCGCTCTTGGTCTCGTCGACCAGGTAACCACCGTAGGCATTGGCCTGCACCACGCCGCCCTTGGCGGCCAGCTGGCGCAGGCGCGCATCGTCCAGGTTACGCGGATGGTTGAACACCGCCTTGGCCGAGCTGTGCGACAGGATGAACGGCACTGGCATCATCTCGATCAGGTTGTCGAACACCGCATCGGAGGCGTGCGACTGGTCGATCACGATGCCCAGCTTCACTGCCTCGTTGACCAGCGCCTTGCCCGCCGGGCTCAGGCCGTTCCACTCGGCGCCCTTGGGATCGGTGGCCGAGTCGGCGAACTCGTTGTTGGCGAAATGCACCGTCGACATCAGCCGCAGGCCGGCCTTGTAGTAGTAGCTCAGCAAGGTGGGATCGGCGACCAAGGGGCTGCCGTTCTCCATGCTGATATAGACCACGCGCTTGCCGGCAGCCTTGATGCGCGCCGCGTCATCAGCGCTCAGTGCCAGCTGGAACTTGTCCGGGTTGGCGGCCAGCATCTCGTGGATTTCCTGCATGCGCTGCAGGCCGTGGTCACGCTCGGCGATATGCGCGGCCGGGCTGCGGTCGCCCTGGTCGGTGTAGATGGCGAAGAAGCCGCCATCCAGCGCGCCTTCGACCATGCGCGGGTAGTCCACCTGTGACAGCGCGTTGTGGTCATGGCGCTGCATGATGTTGAAGTCGGTGCGGCCAAAGTTGGCCGGCGTGTCCAGATGCGAGTCCAGGGTCAGCAACTTCTGCTGCAGGGCGGTGGCCTTGCTCAGCTCGGCCTGGCTGAATTCCACCGCCGAGGCGGCCATGGGCAAGCACAGCGACAGCGATACCAACACGGACAGGGGACGCAGGGTCATGGAGCCTCACCGGATTCGGAAAAAACTGACCTTAACGCCAGCCGTGTGGCCGCAGCCAGTGACCTACGGCACGGACTGCAATCCGTGCGTTCAAGGATCGTCCTCGCCCGCCTGTGTATAAGCGGTCCTGCTTACTGCACCTCGCACTGCACCTGCAGCTGCAGCTGTGCATTGACCGGAAAGGCGCCCAGGTTGAGCCCCGCAGGCAGGAACACATCGGACGTTGTCGCCGGACAGGTTGCGCCGTTGCTGGCAGTGCAGCTGCTGACGCTGCAGTTCTTCAGGCCGGCACCGGGGGTGTCGCGCAGGACGGCGCCGCTGCCATCGCCAGGCCCGTCGTTGCTGGCCACCACGGTGTAACGCGTGGTGGTTCCCGAAACCAGCGAGGTCGCTGCATTGGTCTTGCGTACCGCCAGGTTGGCGCCAGCCTTGTTGGTGAACGTACAGACGATGTTGGCCCCTGCTACCGCCGCCGTTGCCGGCAGGGTCAAGCGGCGATTGGCCAGATCCACGTTGGGAGCGACACCTGCGGGCAACCCCGAGCACTGCACACCCGTCAAGCTGTATCCCGCTGTCTGCGCTTCGGTGACAGTCGTGGCGGTGTTCAGGCTGGCGAATACCTGCGGGGGGCCGGCGATGGCCTGGCCGGCGGCGGTAGTGGTGATGCTGTGGGCGTTTATGCCGTTGTTGCCGGTAAAGCTGAAAGCACCCACGCCGCCCTCGCTGATCTTGCGCAGGGTGAGCGCCGGCTGCGGCGTATTGGTTATCGTACAGGTGTACTGCGTGTTGGCAGCAACGTTCAGGCTCCAGTCCGGGCCACTGCCCGTGGGTGTCACGGACTGTTCCGAGCCGTTCAACACATAGGCGGTGCAGCTGATGTTCTTGCTGTAGTTGCCGATGGCCGCAGCGCTGCCGGCGGCCATGGCGTCGCGCAGCGTATGGGCCCCGGTGTTCACCTGGGCGGCGCCGGTGCTGGCCTGCTGGCCAGTGCCGGCACCGCTGGTGGAGGCAGCACGTACCACCGAGTTGCCCTGCAGGATGGAAACGGTGAACTGATCGTCACTGGAAATACGACCCGCCACGTTCTTGTTGATCATGATGGCCGGTACCGGGAACACCACCGAGCCCTGGCAACCGGCCGAGCTTGCCGCTGCTGCGGGATCACGGAACTGGGCGGCAGGAATGATTTCCGCTGTTCCGCCATTGATGGAGGGATGCTGCCAGCGCAGACGGTTGAAGGTCAGGCCGCCGGCATTGACCCAGTAAACGCGTATCAGGGCGCAGCTGTCAGGCGTTGCTGCGTTGAAGCTGCCGATGGTGCGATAGGTGGTTTCGCCGGCCGTATAGCTGCTGAGTGCACCGACAGGCACGTCATAGGTGGCGCCGCGGTAATTGGTATTGGTGTAGCTGGAGGACAGATTGACCTCCACCGCGTCGTCATGGGCGACGCCCAGGGTGTAGGTGCCCGCGTAGGGAAAGCGGATCAGCGAATAGATCACTTTGCCCATGGCGTGGTAGCGGCAGGCGGCGCTGGCTTGCCCGGCGGTGGTGCGGTTGTCGCACAGGCCGGTGCCGTCGATCACATTGCGGAAATCGATGTTGCTGGAGCTGCCAGTGCGTACCGCATTGCCTGCGTTGACAGAGATTGCCCGCAGGGCGTTGACGCCAGCCAGGTTGTGATCGAAGGTGGGTGCCGAGGCGGGGCCACTATAGGTTGTGTTGGCCAGGCCGCTGCTGTTGGCGATACCGCGATAGTCCTCCCAGCGCACGCTCTGGGCGGCGGCAGGCAGGGTAAGAAACAACAGGGTCAGCAGCAGCGTCCGGACACCGCTGTACATAGCTGGAGAAGAGGATACGGCCATTGCCAGAGTCCTTGTCGCGACAGGCGCGGGAACCCTCCAGCAGGCACACCAGGGCACAACACATTCACGGCACGGTGCCGTGCTACGTCGCTTGCTCCCCCCGGGTCCGCACCAAGCAGGCCACCGCAAGTGTGACCAGTGTCATGTATTTTTCGTGATGACCACGTCAAATGTGACGGAACATCAAGACTGGCAGCCGTCGCCGCGCCCCCATGCGGGGGCGGGTGATGGCATCGCGATCGTCGCGATGCCCTTGCTGGCTATCAGTCCAGCACGCGGCAGAACACCGCCTTGAGGTAACGCGATTCCTGCACGTGGGCCATGAACGGATGGTCCGGGCCGGCGCCAGCCACCTTCAGGATCTGGATGGTGCGGCCGGAGAAATACGCGGCGCGGCGCAGCATGTCCAGGAACTGGTCCTCGGCCACCAGGCCGGTGCAGGAGAAGGTGGCGAACAGGCCGCCGGGCTTGACCACGCCCAGGGCCAGCTTGTTCATGTCCAGGTATTTCTTCAGCGCGGTGATGACCTGGTCGCGGTCGCGGGTCATCTTGGCCGGGTCCAGGATCACCACGTCGTACTGGTCGCCACGGTTGGCCGCATCACGCAGCCACGGGAAGATGTCGGCCTGCACGAACTTGGGCTTGGCGTTGTTCAAACGCGCATTGCCCTTGGCGATCTGGATCACGTCCTGGTCGATGTCCACGCCCAGCACCTCGGCGGCACCGCGCGCTGCGGCATACACCGCAAAACCACCGGTGTTGCAGCACAGGTCGAGCACGCTCTTGCCTTCCACCTGCTGGCTCAGCCACTCACGGTTCTCGCGCTGGTCGGCGAAGAAGCCGGTCTTGTGTGCGCCGGCCGGGTCGGCGCGGAACTTGATGCCGTACTCGGTGATCACCGCCGGTTCGGTGGTGGTATTGCCGTGGAAATCGAAGCTTTCCTGCTTCTGCACGTGTTCGTCGGCGAAGCTGTGGAAACGGCAGCCCGGGAACTGCTCGCGCAGCGCCTCGTAGATCCACTCGCGGTGGCGGAACATGCCGGCGGCGAAGAACTCGACCACGATCAGGTCGTCGTAGCGGTCCACTACCAGGCCGGACAGGCCGTCGCCTTCGCTGTGGACAACACGCCAGGCATTGGAGATGGCATCCAGCTTCAGCACGTCACGACGCAGCGACACCGCCTGCGCGATCTTCTGCATGAACCAGGCTTGGTCCACTGCCACGTCCGGGTGGGTTTCCAGGATGCGCACGGCAATGCGCGAATGGCCGTTGTAGAAGCCGCGGCCAATCCACTCGCCGTCCACTCCGACCACATCGACGATGGTGCCGGACTTGGGCTTGACGGTCGGCTTCTCGACCAGTTTCTGGAAAATCCACGGGTGGCTGGAGCGCCACGCGTTCTTCAGGCGTACGACGGGAAGTGGGGTATTCATGGCGCTATTGTAGCCGGGTGACGGGCCGCTCCCGCTGACCGTTCATTGACTGTAACGGCCACAGGGGGCAGTATTCGCCGCAGAAGGGGAGTAGCTCCCAGACGTTGTCGCCGTCAATTCGAGTCGCAAGGCTCCGGTGCAACGGCAGTCCCGCCCATCGGGACTGTGAGCAAGACCTTCGCCGCATAGGCGAAGCTCTGTCCCCGGTCTCCCCGATTCCGTGTCCAGCTCTTGGCCTTTGTGGTTCCGAGATACCCCCGTTCACGACCGGAATTTCCCCATGATGCAGACAATTGGTAATCCCTGGCTGTGGGGCGGCTTCATTGCCGTCGTCATCGCCGCGCTATTGATCGACCTGGTGCTGATGCGCCACGGCGGCCCCCACAAGGTCACCTTCAAGGAGGCCGTGTACTGGTCGCTGGGCTGGGTGGCGCTGGCCTTGGCCTTCAATGCCGGCCTCTGGTACTACCTGCACGAAACCGCCGGTGCGGCGGTGGCCAATGAAGTCGGCCTGCAGTTCCTGACTGGTTACCTGATCGAAAAAGCCCTGGCGGTGGACAACATCTTTGTCTTCCTGCTGATCATGGGCTACTTCGCGGTGCCCGAAACCCAGCGCCAACGTGTGCTGATCATCGGCATCCTGGGCGCCATCGCGCTGCGTACGATCATGATCTTCGCCGGTTCGGTACTGGTCACCCAGTTCCATTGGCTGCTCTATGTGTTCGGCGCCTTCCTGTTGTTCACCGGCTGGAAGATGTGGTTCGCCGCCGGCGAGGAGCCCAGCCTGGACAACAACCCGGCGCTGAAGTTCATGCGCAAGCACCTGCGCATCAGCCACGAGTACAACGGCAACCGCCTGGTCACCGAGAAGAATGGCGTGCGCTGGTTCACCCCGATGTTCGTGGTGCTGATCCTGATCGCGGTCACCGACGTGATCTTCGCGGTGGACTCGATCCCGGCCATCTTCGCCATCACCACCGACCCGTTCATCGTGCTGACCTCCAACGTGTTCGCGGTGCTGGGCCTGCGCGCGATGTTCTTCCTGCTGGCCGGCATGGCCGACCGCTTCCACCTGCTGCCCTACGGCCTGGCCGTCATCCTGGCGTTCATCGGTACCAAGATGCTGCTGATCGACATCTTCAAGATCCCGGTGCCGGTGTCGCTGGGCGTGGTCGCCGCGATCCTGGTGGTGACCGTGATCCTGAGCCTGAAGATCCCGCCCAAGGGCGAGCACAAGGCCTGATGTGAGCCCCACCGGCGGGATTGTCCCGCCGGTGGCACGCCGGTTCCCACCGGCGGCGCCCTTGCATTCGCCGGGGCTGCCGCAATCCCTTGATCATGGACACGCCAACCCTGCCTGATACCGGCCAGACGCCGGCCACCATCGCCCGCAACGATCGCAGCCGGGTGCTGCGTGCGTTCAACCTGAGCCTGGGCTTCGTGCTGCTGCTGGTGGCGATGTTCGCCGTGCAGCGCAGTGGCTGGGACTGGCGGCCCTGGGCGGTGGCACCGCTGGAAGCCGCTGGCCTGTGGGGCTTGCTGGGGGCACCGCTGCTGCATGGGTCGATCGAACACCTGGGTGCCAACGCGGTAGCCCTGCTGATTCTGGGTACCTTGGCCGGCAGCGTCTATCCGAAGGCGACGTTGCGCGCGCTGCCCCTGCTCTGGGTTGGTTCCGGACTGGGCGCCTGGCTGTTGGGTGATATCGGCACACGCCACCTGGGTGCCAGTGGCGTGACCCATGGGTTGATGTTCCTGGTCTTCGTGCTGGGCCTGCTGCGGCGTGACCGCCCGGCCATCGCTGCCAGCCTGATCGGCTTCCTGTTCTACGGCAGCATGTTGATCACCATCCTCCCGCATGAGCCCGGGGTGTCCTGGCAATCGCATATGGGCGGTGCCGCGGCCGGCGTGATTGCCGCACTGCTGTTCCGCAATGCCGACCCCAAGGCCCCGCGCAAGCGTTACAGCTGGGAGGACGAGGAAGAAGAGCAGCTGGCGCAGGACGCCGCCGAGCTGGAGCCGCCGTCACCGCAGAACGTGCCGGTATTGTGGGAGCCGCGCGAGGGCCGCGATTACGTGGTGCTGCAGTTCCCGCCGCGCGAGGACCAGCGCCCGCGCGAGTAGCGGGCATGGGTCAGGCCCCGTCCAGGCCCAGGCGAACGCCAAACACCACCAGGCAGACGCCGACCGCGCGCCGCAGCCACACGCCCACGCGCGGGTAGCCGGCCAGGCGGCGGGCGATGAACTGCCCACCGAAGATCAGCACCGAGCACCAGCCGATGCTGAGGAGAGCGATCAGCACCGCCATCGTCGCCAGGGTCAGCGCACCGCGCTGCCGCAGCGGGTCGATGAACAGCGGGAAGAAGGCCATGTAGAACAGGATGGCCTTGGGATTGAGCACGCCCACCAGCAAGGCCTGGCGGAACCAGCGTCGCCCGTGCTGTACCGGCGCAGCCTCGCCGGCGGCTGCCGCGGGTTCCCGCAGCAGGTTGATGCCGACCCAGATCAGATAGGCCGCACCCACGTAACGCAGCCCGGCAAACAGCACTGGATGGGCCTGCAGCAGCGCGGCCACGCCGGTGGCGGCAATGGCGATGAGGATCTGGTCGCCCAGCATCAGCCCGGCCAGGGTGGCGTAGCCGGCACGTACGCCACCGCGCCCGGTGGCGGTAAGCAGGGTGAAGGTGCCCGGCCCGGGCAACATCAGGAACAGAATGACGGCCACCACGAAGGTGCCCAGGTCGTTGATGCCCATCCACGGCATGGCGGTTCTCCGTAGGGCTCAGTGCGCGCGCTGGTCGGCGATGCGCTGCTTCACCGCGTTGATCAGCGCGGGCAGGTCATCAAAACGCGGCACGCCATAACGGTCGCCGGTAATGTCCAGGTTGCCCTTGCGCCAGTAGCCGGCAGGTGCCGCCACCAGCAGCTTGCCCGAGCGTGCATACAGGCCGAATTCCAGCAGGGTGATCGGGCTCTGGGTGCCGGGGGCGAAGTACATCAGCACGATGTCGGCCTGTTCCAGCGCAGCCAGTTCCCACTCCACCTGACGGCGGAACTCGGGCTCATCGGCCTCGGCGCGCCAGGCCGGGTTCCAGTCGGCGCGGCGCGGGTTGAGCATCAGCACGCCTTGGTCGGCCAGCGCCGCCTGCACCTGCTGCTGCCAATCACCGGCCTTGCCCATCTCGATACTGCCGGCCAGGAATACCTTGGGCCGCACGTCATTGGCGGGCAGGGCATGGGGCGAGGTGATGGTCTGCGAGTCCGCTGCCAGCGCCGCCAGGGGCAGCAGGCACAACAGGCTCGACAACAGCAGCGACAGCGACTTCATGAGGGGGTGACAGCGGGTGGGGGTGCCCATGATCGCAGATGCGTGCCGACGGCGGTTCTCGCAGCCGGTCGATGGCGCCGGATCAGCTTCTGAGACGGGCAGGGCTACACTTCTCCCCATGCAAACCGAAACCCTGATCCTTGGCGGCCTGCTGGTCGTCGTCCTGGTGCTGCAGCTGTTGCTGATCTTGCGCCGTACCGACAATTCCGCGCTGGAAAACACCTTGCGCGAAGAACAGCGCAACGGCCGTGGCGAACTGCGCGAGCAGCTGGAAAGCATGGCGCGCCAGCAGGACACCCGCATCGACGGCTTTGGCCGCAACCTCACCGACCTGTCCACCCGCACCGACCAGCGCCTGGACCAGCTGCGCGACAGCCTCAACGACGATGCCCGCAAGGGCCGCGAGGAAACCGCCAACGCCCAGCAGTTGCTGGCCCAGTTGCTGGGCACGCGGCTGCAGGATGTGCGTGGCCAGCTCGACGTGTTCGGCCAGCAGCAGGAAGCGCGCATGGAAGCCTTTGCGCGCCAGCTGGCCGGCCTGCAGCAGAGCCTGGTCGAGGAGACCCGCAAGGGCCGCGAAGAGGGCGCACAGGTCCAGCTGCGCTTCGGCGAGACCCTCAACCAGAAGCTGGGCGAACTGACCCAGCGCAACGAACAGCGCATCACCGAGATGCGCCAGACCCTGGAAGCGCGGCTGAAGGACCTGCAGGGCGACAACGCGGCCAAGCTCGAGCTGATGCGGCAGACCGTGGACGAGAAGCTGCAGAGTACGCTCAACACCCGCTTGGATTCCTCGTTCAAGCTGGTCTCCGAGCGGCTGGAGCAGGTGCAGCGCGGGCTGGGCGAGATGCAGCAGCTGGCCACCGGCGTGGGCGACCTCAAGCGGGTGCTGAGCAACGTCAAGAACCGTGGCGGCTGGGGCGAAGTGCAGTTGGGCAACATCCTCGAGCAGACCCTGACCGCCGAGCAGTACGCACGCGGGGTGAAGCTGCGCGCCGACAGCGGCGAGATGGTCGATTTCGCTGTGCGTCTGCCCGGCCGTGGCGATGGCGATACCCCGGTGTGGCTGCCGATCGATTCCAAATTCCCGCGCGAGGATTACGAGCGCCTGCTCGACGCGCAGGAGGCCGGTGACGTGGAGGCGGTGCGCAACAGTGGCAACCAGCTGGAGCGGGCGATCCGCATCCAGGCCAAGTCGATCAGCGACAAGTACATCGTGCCGCCGCACAGCACCGACTTCGCGGTGATGTTCCTGCCCACCGAGGGCCTGTATGCCGAGATCATCCGCCGTGCCGGCCTGGTGGACGCGCTGCAGCGCGAGCATCGCGTGGTGATTGCCGGCCCGACCACGGTCACCGCCCTGCTCAACAGCCTGCAGATGGGCTTCCGCACGCTGGCCATCGAACAGCGCTCGTCGGAGGTATGGAGCCTGCTGGGTGCGGTGAAGAGCGAGTTCGGCAAGTTTGCCGGCATCCTCGAGAAGGCCGAAAAGCAGATCAACACCGTCGGCAAGAGCCTGGGCGACGCCAGCCGCAAGACCCGCACCATCGAGCGCAAGCTGCGCAGCGTGGAGTCGCTGTCCAGCGACGCCTCGCAGGCCATGCTGGGTACGGACGATGAGGGCGAGGAAGACAGCCCCGAAAGCAGCGAAAGCTGAGGCAGTGCCGCGCCGTGCTTCTGCTCCCTCCCTTTGCCGCAGGCAAGGGGAGGGTTGGGGAGGGGTACGCTCTTTGCACCTTGATGTAGTGCCGAGCCATGCTCGGCAGACGCGCCACCGGGAAAGCCCCTGCCGAGCATGGCTCGGCACTACAGGCGGGCGCTCGCGGCATGGGATCAGCACCCCTGCGGAACCCAGCGTTACAACCTGATGGTCGTGCCAGCGCCCACGGCGCCGTTTATGCTTGGCCTTTCCCCAACCCCCAGCAGGCAACCGCATGACCGCTTCTGTTTACGACACCGCGCTGACCACCATCGACGGCGCTCCGGCATCGCTGGGCGACTACCGCGGCAAGGTGCTGCTGGTGGTCAACACCGCCTCCAAGTGCGGCCTTACCCCGCAGTACGAAGGCCTGGAAAAGCTGTACCGCGAGAAGAAGGATGCCGGCCTGGAAGTGCTGGGTTTCCCGGCCAACAACTTCAACGGCCAGGAGCCGGGCAGCGAAGAAGAGATCAAGCAGTTCTGCGCCCTGACCTATGACGTCAGCTTCCCGATGTTTTCCAAGATCAGCGTCGCCGGTGCCGACATCCACCCGCTCTACCAGCAGCTGACTGCAGCCCAGCCGGCCGCCATCGGCGATGGCCCGCTGCGCGAGAAGCTGGCCGGTTTCGGCATCGAGACCAATCCGGCCCCGGCCATCCTGTGGAACTTCGAGAAGTTCCTGATCGGCAAGGACGGCAGTGTCGTTGCCCGCTTTGCACCGGACACCAGCGCCGACGACGAAGGCCTGCGCAAGGCCATCGACGCTGCCTTGGCGGCGTAAAGCCCTGGTTGTTGCAGGAGCGGCATGCGCGGCGTCGCAGGCAATATCGCGACCAGGTCATCCTGGGGTCCGCGGATCCACCCGCTTCGCGGCCAACGCCGCCCCTGCAGAATCTGCGAAAAGAAAAAGCCCGGGTTACCCCGGGCTTTTTCATGCAGCGGCAATCAGGATCAATCGCCCCAGTTGGGCATCGGCATCGCGTCGACCGGAATCGTGGGCTGGTCGTCGTCGTTGTACTTGCCACCGTGGCGCAGGTCTTTCTCGATCTGATAGCTGCGGCGCTGCAGCCAGGCATCGCGGGTCAGTGCGTATTCGTCAACTGCCGTGTCACGCAGCGAATCCACCGCCATCAGCTGCGCACGCATGTCCACCAGCTGCAGGCCCTGCAGGCCGACGCGGACCTTGTCCATCTCGATCTGCCGCATCGGCGAGAGCGGGATATCGCCAGCCAGGCCAAATACGTCACGCACGGTACGCGGGCCAAAGAAGGGCAATTCCACGTAACGCGAACGGCGCCAGCCCCAGGCACCCAGGGTCTGGCCGAAATCCTCGCTGCGCTTGGGCACCATGGCCTTGCTGGCCGGGTCGAACAGGCCGCCAATACCGAAGGTGGAGTTCATCAGGAAGCGCCCCAGCGTGTCCCAGGCATCATCGGCATGGCCCTGCAACAGCTGGTTGACCATGGTCAGCGGGGAACGCAGGTTACTGAAGAAGTTGCTGACGCCGGTGCGGGCGAACTGCGGCACCACGTTGACATACGCCGTGGCCAGCGGGCGCGCGACGGTGCGGTCAACCGCGTTGTTGAAACGGTGCACGCCGCGGTTGTACTTCTCCCACGGGTCGTAGGCAGGTGCGCCTTCCGGTGCGTTGCCTGCTTCGCCGGCACTGGGAGCCGGGCCGCCATACAGGGCAGCGAAATCGTCCTCGGCGTCAGTCGGGGCGGCACCGGTGTCTGCGGTGGCGGCAGTGGTGCTGTCCTGCGCTGCCGCGTTGTCGGCCACAGCAGGTGCTTCAGTGGCGACGGCAGCAACGCTGTCATCAGCAGTGGCAGCGACCTGCGTGCTGGCCTGCGGAGCGACCACCGTGCTGGCGGGCACGGCATTGCGGGCCGGCTTGCCCGCACAGGCGGCAAGCAGGGTGACAACGGCAAGAAGGGGGAGGGTGCGGAAAATCGTCATGTCAGCTTCCTGCTGAAGAGGCATTGAAATCGAGGGAAGGCGACAAACGGTAGGCGGCGCTCAGCTCATCCAGCCCGGCGGGAGTACCCACGATGCCACCGCCGCCCTGTGCGCGCAGGCGCGCGGCCAGTTCAGCCAGCAGGGCCAGACCGGCGCTGTCCACGCGCTCCACGGCCTGCAGGTCGAGCTGGCGCACCGGCCCAAGCCCGCGCGCCAGTTGCGGCCACAGCGTGGTTACCGCTGCGCGGTCAAGCACGCCTGCCAGCAGCAGGGTGTCGCCCTCGCTGCGGCAGCTGGCGTTACTTGCCACGGGGAGCGGCCGGACCCGCATTGGCCTGCATGCTGCCGCTGCGCAGTTCGGTGGCCACCTGTTTGATCGACTTCTGCCGCAGCGGGGCATCGAACTGGTTCTTGAAGGTCTGCACGTAGGAGATGCCTTCGATCATCACGTCGAAGATCTTCCACTGGCCGTCGACATTGCGCATCAGGTATTCGACCGGGGTCGGCTCGCTGCCGGCGCGCACCAGCTCGGTGGAGACCTTGACGCCGCGGTTGCCCGGCAGCGGCTGCTCGCTCTTGTAGCGGAAGCTGGGCCGGCCCTGGATATCGAGCAGGGCCGAGCCATAGCGCGACATCAGGTTGTCGGCCATCGCATCGGCGAACAGCTTGACGTCGGCATCGGCGGCGCCGCGGCCATGCACACCCAGCACCAGGCGGGCGGCGTAGTCGCGGTCGAAGCCACGGCTCAGCTCGCCGTCGATGAAGCTGCGCAGGGCGGCCGGGTTGGCGCGGAACTCGGCGCGGCGGGTCTGCAGGGCGTTGATGATGCGGGTGCTGGCATCCAGCACGGTGCGGCCGGCGGCCGAGGGCTGCGCGGTAGCGGCGGCCGGGCGCGTCTGCGCCAGCGTGACCGACGGCGCGGTGGCCAGCAGGGCGGAAGCGAGCACGGCGGTAAGCAGTTTCACTTTCATGGTTGGGGTTCCGTAGCGGGCGCGTCTGCGCCGGGGGTTTCGTTGGCAGCACCGGCGTTGTTGCCGCCGCCGCTGAACATGTACTTGCCGACCAGCTGGATCAGGTCCACCGCCGGCTGGGTGAAGACAATCTCGTCGCCGGACTTGAGCGGCTCCGGATCACCACCGGGCTGCAGGCCGATGTAGCTTTCGCCCAGCAGGCCGCTGGTGAAGATGCCGGCGGAGGTGTCGGCGGGCAGGTCCTTGAACTTGTTGTCCAATGCCAGGGTGACGATGGAGTCGTATTTAACGGGGTCCAGCTGAATGTCAGCCACTTGGCCAATGGTCACGCCGCCGACCTTCACTGGCGCCTGCGGGCGCAGCTGGCCGATCTGGGTGAAACGGGCCTTGAGCACGTAGTCACCGCCGCCCATGCCGAAGCGCTGGTTGGTGGAGGCCACGGCCAGCACCAGCAGCGAGGCCAGGGCCAGCAGCAGGAAGGCGCCGACGGAAAATTCGAGTCTGGGTCCACGGATGGCCATGTTGTGTCTCACTCCTGATCCATCTGGTGCTTCGCAAAGCGAAGCGGGTTGTTCGGTTGTTTGTCTGGTGCCCGCACATCGCTGTGCGGGCGTGGGCGAGGGAGTCGCCTCATTGGAACAGCAGTGCCGACAGCACGAAGTTGAACATCAGCACCAGCAACGAGGCGTTCACCACCGCACGGGTGGTGGCCACCGAGGTGCCTTCGATGGTCGGTTCAGCGTGGAAGCCGACGTAGGCGGCCACCAGCGCTGCGGTACCGCCGAAGATCGCCGACTTCAGCAGGGCCACGGCAAAGTCGTCCCAGAAGTCGACGCTGCCGCGCAGCCCCGACCAGAACGTGCCGTTGTCCTGGCCCAGCACATGCACCGCTTCGAAATAGCCGCCGGCAATGGCCAGCGAGCAGAAGATGCCGGTCAGCAGCGGCACGGTCAGCACCGCCGCCCAGAAGCGTGGTGCCACCGCCTTGGCCACCGGATCGATGGCCATCAGTTCCAGCGCCTTGATCTGGTCGGTGGCACGCATCAGGCCCAGTTCGGCGGCGATCGAACTGCCGGCACGGCCGATGAACAGCAGCGCGGTCAGCACCGGCGCCAGTTCGCGGTACAGCGACAGGCCGAGCAGGGTGGACAAGGCATCGGAGGCACCGAAGGTGGTGAGCGTGCGGTAGCCCTGCAGGGTCAGCACCAGGCCAACGAACGCGCCGCCAACTGCAATGATCGGCAGCGAACGTGCGCCAATCTTGTAGATTTCGCGGGTCAGCTCGGCCAGGAAGTCGCGGGTCGGCAGCGAGCCGCGCAGCACGGTCAGCGAGAACAGCCCGGCGCGGCCCAGCGAGCGGATGGAGGAGGTGAAGGGCATCAGCGCGCATCCCTTGAAGTGCTGAAGGTGCTGGATGACAAGCCGTTCTCCCGCTTGCTGGAGAACGAAGGGCCTGCCCCCGCGAAGGCGGGGGTGCACGAAGGGCGGATGAGGGCAGCTTCTGCGCCACGTGCTTTAAAAGCGCCCTCACCCCAGCCCTCTCCCGCTGCGCAGGAGAGGGGGCCAAAAGCGGACTTCACGCGCTGCTTCAGCATCACGCGTTCTCCAACCCGTAATTGCGCGTCGGCGCATCGAACGGGATCGGGCCGTCGGGCTGGCCATGCAGGAACTGCCGCACCAGCGGGTCGCTGCTGGCCTGCAGTTCGTCCGGCGTGCCGGAGAACACGATGCCGCCATTGGCGATCACCACCGCCTGGTCGCAGATCGGCAGGGTCTCGTGGACATGGTGGCTGACGATGATGCTGGTCAGCCCCAGGCTGTCGTTCAAACGCTGGATCAGGCTCATGATCACGCCCGAGGCGATCGGGTCCAGCCCGGTCAGCGGCTCGTCGTAGATCATCAGCGGCGGATCCAGGGCCAGGGCACGGGCCAATGCCACGCGCCGCGCCATGCCACCGGACAGCTCGCGCGGCCAGGCATCGGCGGCGGCCAGCAGGCCCACGGCATGCAGCTTCATCTGTACCAGGCGTTGCAGCACCGGCTCGGGCAGCCGGGTATGGGCGCGCAGCGGCAGGGCGACATTGTCGGCCACGCTCAGGTCGGTCAGCAGGCCGTTACCCTGCAGCAATACGCCGACGTTCTTGCGCATCTCCAGCAGGTCGCGGTTGCCGTGCGGGATCTCGCGGCCAAACAGTTGGACGCTGCCTGCTACCGGCCGCAGTTCACCGGTCAGCGCCGCCAACATCGTCGACTTGCCGCTGCCTGATGGGCCGAGCACGGCGGTGATGCTGCCTTGCGGCACCTGCAGCGAAACATCGCGCAGGATGGTGCGTCCGCCGCGGTCGATGCGCACGTTGGACAACTGCACCAAGGGAGTCCGAGCTGAGGGCATGGTGGCCTTTAACGGAAAACCAACGTTCTAGGATTGCCAGCAGCGCCTGAACATAAGCGTACTGGACCGTCCAGTATTGTCGCATTGCCAGCGCCCTGCGCCATGTACAGCATGCAAGCTTGGGAGCAACACAGTGTGCACGGGGTGGGAGAGTAAGCCTGCGCAAAGTGTGCGCAACCCATTCAGGTCTCGCCGCCTGCGATGCCACTGCGGCAAGATGGCGCGATGAGCAATGCCCCCGATTTCCGCCTGTACCACTCCAATGCCCTGGACGTGTTGGCCCAGCTGTTGGCCCATGCGCTGCGTGAGCCGGCGCCCGGCCAGCCCGTGCTGGCGGCCGATATCGTGCTGATCCCGCAGGTGGCGATGCGGCGCTGGCTGCAGTCGACGCTGGCCGCCGAATATGGCGTGTCCGCCAACCTGGAGTTCCTGACCCCCGGTGAGTTCGTCGCCAAGGCGCTGAAGGCCAACGTGCCCGGCGAGCGCGATGATCTGGGCGCCAGCGGCCTGCACTGGCGGCTTTATGGGGCGTTGACCGACAGCACGCTGATGCAGAAACCGGCGATGGCCGGGCTGCGCGCCTACCTGGATCGCGATGACCCGCTGCGCCCCTGGGCGCTGGCGGCCGAGCTGGGTGGGGTGTTCGAGAAATACCAGGCCTGGCGCCGCGACTGGCTGCTGCGCTGGGAGGACGGGGCCGAGCCGGACGACCCGCAGGCCATCCTGTGGCGTTACATCGCCGGCGGCCAGAACTACCGCGCGCGCCGCATCAACGACTACCTGGCCCGCTTCGAAGGTGCGCACCAGCCCTTGCCGCAGGGCCTGCCGCAGCGGCTGTTCGCTTTTGCCACGCTCAATGTCTCGCCGGACGTGCTGCGGGTGATCGCCACCCAGGCGCGGGTCGGCACGCTGCACTTCTATATGCCGACGCCGACCCGCTCGTACTGGGGCGATCTGCAGACGCTGAAGGAAAAGCTGCGCAGCGGCCTGGCCGAGCCGTTCGGCATCGAGGCCGGCGAAAACCCCTTGCTGCAGGCCTGGGGCGAGGCCGGCCGCGACTTCATGGCGGTGCTGGGCGACTACGAAGTGGTGCACCCCAGCGGCGAAATCGCTGCTTATGTCGATCCGGAAAGCATTGCCGTGCCCGGTCTGGATGACGGCGGGCTCGGCGACAGCCTGCTGCACCGGCTGCAGGCGGACCTGTTCCACCGCCGTGCGCTGCCCTCGCCACCCCTGCGGGAAGCGTTGCGCCTGGACGACCCCAGCATCCAGATCCACGCCTGCCACACCCGCCTGCGCGAGATGCAGGTGCTGCATGACCAGCTGCGCGCGCTGCTGGAGGACCCGCGCTTCGACCCGCCGCTGCAGCCGCGTGAAATCGCGGTGCTGGCGCCGGATATCGATCCCTACGTGCCCTACCTGGAATCGGTGTTCGGCGGCCGTGGCGGCAACGACGCACATATTCCCTGGGCGCTGGCCGATGCCAGCCCGCTGCAGGGCGAGCCGCTGGCCGAGGTGTTCGTGCAGTTGCTGGGCCTGCCGGTATCGCGCTTCGGACTCAATGAAATCCTCGACCTGCTGGCCAGCGCGCCGCTGGCATCGGCCTCCGGCCTGGATGCGGCCGCCTTCGAACGCCTGCACGCCTGGTTGCAGGCCGCGGGCGCGCGCTGGGGCCTGGATGCCGGCCACCGCAAGCAACATCAGGCGCCGGCCGATGACGCCTACACCTGGCAGTTCGCGCTGGACCGGCTGCTGCTCGGCCACGCCAGCGGCAGCGACGAGGACATCGGCGGTGTCGCGCCGTGGCCGGAGCTGGAAGGTGGCGGCCTGGCCGCGCTCGATGCGCTGATCCGCTTGTTGCGTGTTCTCGCACGCCACCAGAAGACCCTGGCCGAAGCATTGAGCCCGCCGCAATGGCGCGAGCGCCTGCTCGGCCTGCTGCAGGCGCTGCTGCCGGAAACCCCCACCGAGCCCTCGGCGGTGCGCGCGTTGGAACGTCTGCGCAAGCTGATCAACGAGTTTGCCGAGGAAGCCAGCAGCGCGGATTTCGACGCGCCGGTACCGGCGGAAGTAGTACGCGCGCATTTCGCCTCGGTGCTGTCCGAGGCCGATACCCGCGCACCGCTGCTGACCGGCGGCATCAGCTTCGGCCGCATGGTGCCGATGCGCCTGCTGCCGTTCCGGGTGATCTGCGTGCTGGGCTTGAACGACGGCGACTTCCCGCGCCGCGACCCGGCCGCCGGCCTGAGCCGACTCACCGCCGAGCTGGGCACCGAACGCCGCCGCTACGGCGACCGCTCGCTGCGCGAGGACGATCGCTTCCTGTTCCTGCAGCTGTTTGCCTCGGCCCAGGAGGTGTTCTACCTGAGCTATCTGGGCGCCGATGCCCGCGACGGCAGCGTGCGCGAACCCTCGGTGCTGGTCAGCGAACTGGTCAATGCGGCCGCCGCCTACCACCAGGATTCCACCGCAGCGCGCAAGCAACTGGTGGTGCGGCACCCGCTGCAACCATTCGCCCCGGCGGCATTTGGCGGCGATGGCGAGCCGCGCCGCTTCAGCTACCGGCGCCAGTGGCACCCGGCCGCCAGCGCAGTGGGGGGCAGCCGGCAACGGCTGGCGCCGTGGTTCGATGGCCCGCTGGCCGCACCGCTACCGGCCGCGCTCAATGACGACAGCCTGTCGCTGGATGCGCTGCGGCGTTTCATCAGTGATCCGGCCGGGCAGTTCCTCAGCCAACGCCTGGGCCTGCGCCTGGCCGGCGAAATCGACGACAGCGAAGACATCGAACCGCTGCTGGTGCCCGGCGGCGGCCGCCTGCACTCCTCCCTGCAGCAACACGTGCTCAACGCCTTGTTGCAGGGCCAGGAAGCCGGCCTGTACCCGCGCCTGCGGGCGCGCGCGCTGCTGCCGTCCGGTGCGCTGGGGCGGCAGCAGTTCGAGCGCATGCTCGGCCGCATCCGGCCCTGCGCGGAGGCGTTTTCGCAGTGGTACGACGGCCAGCCGCTGGACTCGCAACGCTACGAGGTAGAGGCGGATGGCGTGCGCCTGCACGGGCGTGTCGATCAAATTCATCCACAGGGTCTGATCCGCCTCCAGGCCGGTGCACCCGGGGTGGCGTATGTGCTGCGTGGTGGTCTGGATTGGCTGTTGCGCAACGCCGCCGGGGTGCCCACCGCGCTGCTGCAGTTCCATGACAACGGGCAGGCCGGCTATGGCCCGCACCGCTTGCCGGAACTGTCACCCGAGGCGGCAAAAACAGCCTTGAAAGCCTTGCTGCGCCTGCGTTCCGAAGGCATGCAGGCACCGCTGTTATTTGCCCCTTACACCGGCTGGGAGGTCTATAACGCCGATCCGGACAAGCGCGAGAACGCCGCGCAGTCGCGCTGGTTCGGCAGTGAACACAGCTGGGGCGAGCGCAATGGCGAAGCCCTGCAACTGGCCTTGCGCGGCAGCGATCCGTTCGCATCGCCAATCACTACTCACAGATTTATCCACAACGCCTTGTTGATATTCACCGCGCTGCGCGAGGGCCGCGTATTGCCCGATTTCGATGCTGAAACCGCGGCCTCCAGCGGAGGTGCCGCATGAGCGCCGAGCTGCAGCAGGATCCGTATCTGCACCTGCCTCTGGACGGCCTGCGCCTGATCGAGGCCAGTGCCGGCACCGGCAAGACCTTCACCCTGGCCACGCTGTTCACCCGGCTGGTGGTGGAGCAGGGCCTGCGCATGGGCCAGATCCTGGCGGTGACCTTCACCGACGCCGCCACGCAGGAACTGCGCAAGCGCATCCGCGAGCGCCTGGAACTGGCCGCGCGCGTGGTCGACAGCCATCCCGCAGAGGATGACAGCCCGGAAACCACGCTCACCCGCGCCATCCTGCAACGCCACCTGCAGCAGGGCAGCGAGAGCGCCGCGCAGCTGGGCCGGCGCCTGCGCATTGCCGCCGAAGAAACCGACCTGGCCTCGATCTTCACCATCCACGGCTTCTGCACCCGCGTGCTGGGCGAGTACGCACTGGAAAGCGGCCACACCTTCGCCGCGCCAGAGCTGCTGGCCAATACCCGTGCACTGCATGACGAACTGGCAGCCGACCTGTGGCGCCTGCACGCAGGACAGGGCGAGCACCTGGAGGCGCTGCTGGGGCTGTGGAAAAGTCCCGATGCATTGGCCCGCGATCTGCCCGCCCTGGCCGCCGAGCTGCCGCTTTATCCACAGCCGCCGCAAACCCTGCTCGAAGACCCGCGCCACTTCCGCGACGGCGCGGCACAGCGTCTGGCCGCCGGCATTACCGAGCACGGCGAAAGCTATCTGCAGCAGCTTCGCGGCGCGCTGGAAGGCGGCATCCTCAACAAGTCCAGTTACAAGTCCGACTGGATCGAACCGCTGTTCCAGCAACTGCTGCAGTGGAGTCGGCACCCGGACCCGGGCGCCGAGCTGGACGAACGGCTGGAGCGGCTCACGTTGGAGGCGCTTACCGCCAAGACCAACAAGGCCAAGGCCGGCAGCACCCCGCAATCGCCGTTGCAGCCATTGATCGCCGATTACCTGCAGTCGCTGGCGCAGGTGACGCAGTGGCAGCGCCAGCAGTCCATCGTGCTGCTGCACCAACTGCGCGGCGAGGTCCGCCAGCGTCTGGCCCAGCTCAAGCAGCTGCGCCGCCAGCAGACCTATGACGACCTGATCGACAACGTCGCCAATGCCTTGCACGGGCCACATGGCGCGCATCTGGCCGAACGCCTGCGCGCGCAGTACCGCTTCGCCTTGGTCGACGAGTTCCAGGACACCGACCCGCGGCAGTGGGACATCTTCCGCCGCGTGTTCGCCGCCGATGATGGCGACGCTGCGCTGTTCCTGATCGGCGACCCCAAGCAGGCGATCTACGGGTTCCGTGGTGGCGACGTGCACACCTATCTGCAGGCCAAGGGGCTTGCCGAGGAAGCACCTAAGCTCAAGCACAACTTCCGCTCACGCCCCGGTGTGCTGCGCGCGATCCAGGCGCTGTACGACAACGCCGGCCCCGAGGCCTTCCTCGACGAGCGCATCCAGTTCGAGCCGGTATTGCCGGGCAGCAAGCGCAGCGACGCCGACTACCTGTTCGACGGCAAGGCCGCGCCGGCCCTCACCCTGCAGCTGATCGCAGGCGACGCCGACGGCAAACCGCTGAAAGCCGACGCCTCGCGCGATGCCGCCACCGCCGCCTGCGTGGCAGATATCCACAGGGTGCTCAGCGCCGCCCGCGAGGGCCGTGCGCTGGTCGATGGCATGCCGGTGCAGCCGGGCGATATCGCCGTGCTGGTGCGCTCGCACAAGGAGGCATCACGCGTGCAGCAGGCCCTGGCCGCGCTCGGCATTCCGGCCGTCGCTGCAGGCAAGCAGAGCCTGTTTGCCAGTACCGAGGCGCATGAACTGCGGCTGCTGTTGCTGGCCCTGCTGCAACCGGCCGACGAAGGCCGTCTGCGCGCCGCGCTGGCCACGGTGCTGCTGGGCGAAAGCGCCGCCGCCATCGCCGCGATGGAACACGAGGGCGAACAGCAGCGCCTGCATCAGGAGCGCCTGTTGCAGTGGCGGGAGCGCTGGCAGCGCGGCGGCGTGCTCGCCCTGCTGTCGGACCTGTGTGCCGAACAGGCCGAGCGGCTGTTGCTGTTGATCGATGGCGAGCGCCGCCTGACCAACTACCTGCAGCTGGCCGAAGCCCTGCAGGAAGCCAGCAACCGCAGCATCGGCCTGCATGGCCTGCTCGACTGGCTGCAGACCCAGATCGCCCATGCCGACGAAGGCGACGAAGCGCAGCTGCTGCGGCTGGAATCGGATGCCCGCCGCGTGCAGATCATCACCCTGCACAAGAGCAAGGGCCTGGAATACCCGCTGGTCTACCTGCCCTTTGTGGGCATCGCCACCAATGCGCCGGACAGCAGCAACCACCGCACCGTGCATGACGGTGAGCAACGCGTACTGCACTGGAAGATCGACAAGGAAGACCCGGCCTGGAAGGCCGTCGGCCAGCAGGTCAGTGACGATGAAGAGGCCGAAACCGCGCGCCTGCTCTATGTCGGCCTGACCCGCGCCGAACATGCCTTGTGGATAAGTGGCGGTGCCTTGACTGGCCTGGCCAGCTCGCGTCTCGGGCCGATGCTGCAGGGCTTGCCCGAGCACGCCGACATCCAGGTGATCGAAGGCGAGAGCGCCGCGCTGCCCGCGCGCCTGCCGCCCGAACGCGAGCAGGCCTTGCCGCCGGTGCGCGAGGTGCGCCGCAGCGTGCCGCACGACTGGTGGGTTTACAGCTTCACGCAGCTCGCCCACGCCGAAGGCGGCCACGACACCGCAGCTGCTGCCACCGAGGACAGCGGCGGCGCCGCCGACGAACCGGCGCAGGTCGATGTGGATGCCGAGCCGGCCCCCGAAGCCGCAGCTGCACAACCGGAAGTATTCGATCCGCGCTTTGCCGGCAGCCGCTTCGGCAACGTGCTGCACGCGGCGCTGGAGAATGTCGACTTTGGCATCTGGCGCGATTGGCAGCCCGGCGGGCAGGCACCCGAAGGGCAGGCCGAGATCATCGCCAGGGCAATGCGCGGCGATGGCTATATCGACGAAGAAATCGACGACGGCGTAGCGCTGCTGACCGAGCTGATCGGCCAGACACTGACCGTCACACTGCCCGAGGGCGGTGCGCTGCATTCGTTGGGCGAAGGCGAGCGTCGCGCGGAAATCGAGTTCCACTTCGCCATGCAGCCGACCACGGTACCGGCCCTGCTGCGCGTGCTGCATGCCCACGGGGTGGTGCGCGGCCGCAATGGCTTCGGTCTGCGCCGTCAGTTGGAAGGGCTGATGACCGGCAAGATCGACCTTACCTACGTCCGCGATGGGCGCTGGTATGTGCTGGACTACAAATCCAACCGGCTGCCCGATTACGCCCCGGCGCAGCTGGACGCGGCCATGCGCCATAGCGAGTACGACCTGCAGGCGCTGATCTACACCGTGGCCCTGCACCGCTGGCTGCGCTTCCGCATCGGTGCCGGTTACGACTATGCGCGGGATTTCGGTGGCATCCGCTACCTGTTCTGCCGTGGCCTGGATGCAACGCGTCCGCAGTCGCCGGGCCTGTACGCGCACAATTTCGCGCCGGAACTGGTGCATGCGGTGGATGAGTTGTTCGCCGGTGGCCGTGATGGCCATGCGGCCTTGTTGGCACGACTGGGAGGCGAGGCATGAGCCTGCTGGCCGCATTGAACAAAGCCGGCGCGCTGCGCGCGCTGGACCACGCCCTGGCGCAGAGCCTGCGCCGGCTGGATACGGACACGCCGGACGCCGTGCTGGCCGCGGCTGCGGTGGCGTCGCTGGCGGTATCACAGGGGCATGCCGGCTTTGACCCGACCCAGCCGCAGCGATTGGTCGATGCCGGTGTGGAATGGCCGGCTGCCGACGCGTGGATTGCACAGCTGGAGGCGTCGAAATGGATATCCACAGCTGTGGATAACAACGTGGAATCGCGGCAGGCACCCTTGGTATGGGAGAACGGGCTGCTGTATCTGCGCCGTTACCGTGAGTACGAGCGCCGCTTGGCGAGCGGGTTGCAGAAGATCGGGCAGGCGCCGGTTGCGGGTGGTGATGTGGCTGGCTTGGCAGCGGTGTTTGCTCGGTTGTTCCCGGGGCAGGCGGCACCTGAAAGCCAGCAGGCAGACCTGTTCGACGCACCCTCACCCCAGCCCTCTCCCGGAGGGAGAGGGGGCAACAGCCCTGCAGCCGAGTTGGACCACTCCCTTCTCCCGCCTGCGGGAGATCAAAGGGCCTGTCCCCGCGAAGGCGGGGATGCCCGAAGGGCGGATGAGGGGAAGCTTTTGGACCACCAAGCCCGCGCCGCAGCCACCGCCCTGCGCCACAACCTGCTGCTGATCACCGGCGGCCCCGGCACCGGCAAGACCACCACCATCACCCGCCTGCTGGTGCTGCTGGCCGCGCAGGCGCAGGCCGCAAACCAGCCCGCGCCGCGCATCGCCCTGGCCGCGCCAACCGGCCGCGCCGCCGAGCGCATGGCCGAAAGCCTGCGCCACGCCCTGCAGAAACTGACCGCCACCGGCATCGACAGCACCCTGTGCGAACAGCTGCCCAGCACCGGCACCACCTTGCACCGCCTGCTCGGCGTGATTCCGGATTCGCCGCGTTTCCGCCACCACGCCGACAACCCGCTGCCTTATGACGTCATCGTGGTCGACGAAGCCTCGATGATCGACCTGCCGCTGATGACCAAGCTGGTCGAGGCCATCGCGCCCGGCACCCGTCTGGTGCTGCTCGGCGATCCGGACCAGCTGCCCTCGGTGGAAGCCGGCGATGTGCTCAGCGCCATCCTGCGAGCCGCCGGCGATGGTCAGCGCACGACGGTTACGGATGCGGATGCACTGCGCCCGCTGCTGGGCGAATTGCCCGCCGACGCCGTGGAAACCAACCCCAAGCACTTCGCCGGTGCCCGCGTGCAGCTGCAGCGCGGCTATCGGCAGAGTGAAGCCTTGCAACTGGCACCGCTGGCCAGCGCCATGCGCGGCGGCGACGCGGTGCAGACCTTGCAGCTGCTGCGCGATGCGCAACTGACCGGGGTGCACTTCCACGAAGGCGATATCGACCCCCTGCAGGCCTGGCGCGAGCCGCTGCAGCAGTACTGGCAGGCCCTGGCCGACGCCGCCACGCCGGCCGACGCGCTGGCGCTGGCCGGGCGTATGCGCCTGCTCACCGCCGTACGCGAAGGCCCGCAAGGCGCGCGTGGCCTCAATGCCCGCATCGAGGAATTGCTGGGGGGTAATCGTGGCCGCACGCTGGGCCCGGGCTGGTTCCACGGCCGCCTGCTGATCATTGGCGAGAACAGCTATCGGCACCGCCTGTTCAATGGCGATGTCGGCATCTGCCTGCGCGATGGCAGCGGCATCAGCGCCTGGTTCCCCGGCGACGACCCGGCCAACCCGCGCGCCTTCCACCCGGCGGCACTGCCGCTGCACGAAAGTGCGTTCGCGATGACCGTGCACAAGGCGCAGGGCTCGGAGTTCGACCAGGTCTGGCTGCAGCTGCCGCGCCGCGACAACCGCGTGCTCAGCCGCGAGCTGCTGTACACCGGCATCACCCGCGCCCGTAACGGCCTGCACCTGGCCGGCAGCGCCGAGGTCATCGAGGCCGCCCTGGCCCGCCATGCCAGCCGTTGGTCAGGCCTGGCGCAGCGGCTGTCACCCTAGTCGACGTAGCCCGGGAAAGCGCAGCGCTTGTCTCCCTCCCTTTCGCCGTAGGCGAAGGGGAGGGCTGGGGAGGGGTTGGCTCTGCAGCCTTTGCTTTCCCCAACAGCCCCGCCTAAAAAGACCCGATCACAGAACACCGCAAGGACGCCCATGAAAGCCCTGATCGCCACAACGCTGCTGCTGGCCCTGACCGCCTGCAACAAGGACGCCCCCGCCAGCGCCACGCCCGAACCCAACCCGGCGGCGGCCAGTACCAGCGCCGATGACATCCGTTCCGCCCGCGCCTTCCTCAGCCACATCTACGCCGGCTACCACCCGGATGCCGGGCTGGACGCCATCCTGCCCGACGAAGAGGTCTACACACCGGCGCTGATCGCTGCGATGCAGGCCAATAGCGACGCGTACGCCGGCGAAGTCGGCTATCTGGACGGCGATCCGCTCTGCGACTGCCAGGACACCGCCCAGGACCTGCGCCAGCTCAGCTTCGACATCCAGCCACTGGCAGACGGCCAGCTCCGTGCCAGCACCCAGCTCGACGATGCCCAGCAGCCCTCGCAGCTGCAGTTGACCCTGCAACGCCAGGGCAGCAGCTGGCGCGTCGCCGATATCGCCAGCCCGCGTGCGCCCAGCCTGTTGCAGGCGCTGGAGCGCGATACCGAGGGTGTGGTGGCCAGAAAATAAAGCCTGCTTTAGTTTTCGGGAGTATTTGATGCTTCTGAGGTGATATATAACGTCTACGTTAGATTTTAGCGCTGCGATGGCCCGAAAGGGATATTTCTAATGTTTGCTTTAGATTTTGCTTGAGCTGGACGCTCTCATAGAGCAATCTAAAGTCTGCGTTATATTTCAGAGAGCCAGCCATGCAGGTGCAGATCGACCAGGCGTCAGACATCGGCCAATACGTTCGCGCTGTACGCAAGGCGCAGGGCCTGCGCCAGGATGATCTGGCAGCAATGGCGGGTACCAGTCACGTGGTCCTGGGCAATGTGGAGCGGGGCAAGGACACCGTGCAGATCGGCCGGGTGTTCGAATTGCTGCGCCAACTGGGCATTCGCGTGCAGCTTGATCTGCCTGTGGAGCTGCCGCCGCCGGAGCGTGACTGATGGTGACCGAGATCGAGATCGAACCGCGTCAGCTCGATGTGTGGCTGGAACAACAGCACATCGGTGAGCTGTACGAGCAGGGCAACCTGTGGGCATTTCATTACGATCCGGTCTGGCGCGCCACGGGTTTTGACCTGTCGCCGGCCCTGCCGCGCACTGCGGGCGAGATCCAGGACGGTGGCAGCCAGCGTCCCGTGCAGTGGTTCTTCGACAATCTGCTGCCGGAGGAGGGCGGGCGCCAACTGGTTGCCGCCGATGCCGGTATCAATGCCGCCGACGCATTCGGCCTGCTGCAGCGTTTTGGCCCGGAATCGGCAGGCGCATTGACCTTGTTGTCGCCCGGGCAGCAGTTGCCGCCGCCGGATCTGCGGCCCTTGCCTGATGTCGAGCTTTCGGTACGTATCCAGGCGCTGCCAAGGCAACCGCTGTCCCATGGCGCGCCAAAGCGCATGTCGCTGGCCGGCGCGCAGCACAAGCTGGCCGTGGTATTCGACCACAACCAGCTATGGGAACCGATCGGGCAGGCCGCCTCTACCCACATCCTCAAGCCAGACCACGAGCAGGTGGATGACTACCCGCACAGCGTGGTCAATGAGTGGTTCTGCATGCGCCTGGCTGCCGCTTGTGGCTTGTCGGTACCGGAGGTGCAGGTGCGGCGGGTGCCGGAGCCGATCTATCTGGTACGTCGCTTTGACCGTGTAGGCGAGGGGCTGCAAGTTCGGCGCCGTTATGCGCTCGATGGCTGCCAGTTGCTGTCGCTGGACGCGGCGTTCAAATACCAGCAAGCCAGCAGCCTGGCCCTGCGGCAGCTGTTGGATATCACCCGGACACCGGCGGCTACACGTTTGGCGCTGCTGCGCTGGCAGTTGTTCAATTTCTTTGTTGGCAATGCCGACGCCCATTTGAAGAATCTCAGCTTCCTGTGGGGTCAGAACGGCTGGGAGCTGGCGCCGCATTACGACCTGCTCAGCACCACGGTGTACCGGGCGCCCGAGTGGGGTGCCGAAACCCTGGTGTTCCCAATGGGCAGTGCCACGCGTTTTTCTGATGTCACCAAGGCGGAGGTGGGGGCGTTTGGCCAGAGCATCGGGATTCCGGTGGGCCTGACCCTGCGGGAGCTGGAGCGCCTGGCCAAGGACCTGTGGCGGGAAGCGCAGGCACTGTTGCAGGCCTATGAGCAGGGCATCACCCATCAGGTAGATCCGGGGGAGGCGCGGCTGCTGCGGCAAATCGTGTACGGCCCCATCACCGACGCGCTGGCCTGGGCGTCCCGATGGAGCCGCCCCTGAGGTGTGCCGCATGTTCAGAGATAATTTAATTAAAAACAATAACTTGCAATAACTCCGGAATGAGCGGGCAGGCGCGTTGCCGGCCTCTCCATGCCCTCCACACCCCCGGCTGGTAGCATGTCTACCCCGTAATCCAAGCGCAGTTCTGTAATGGCCGATTCCAAGAACCCGTCCGTCACCCAAGCCCAGGCCGAAGAGGCCGTGCGCACCCTGTTGCGCTGGGCCGGTGAAGATCCCACCCGCGAAGGCCTGCTCGATACCCCGCGCCGGGTAGCCGAGGCCTATGGCGACTGGTTCAAGGGCTATAACGACGACCCGCGTGAGTACCTGGCCCGCACCTTCGAGGAAGTGGCCGGCTACGACGAGATGATCGTGCTGCGCGACATCGAGTACGAAAGCCACTGCGAGCACCACATGGCGCCGATCATCGGCCGCGTGCATGTCGGCTACGTGCCCAACGGCCGCGTGGTCGGCATCTCCAAGCTGGCGCGCGTGGTCGAGGCCTATGCACGCCGCTTCCAGGTGCAGGAAAAGATGACCGCGCAGATCGCCGACGTGATCCAGGACGTGCTGCAGCCCATGGGCGTAGGCATCGTGGTGGAAGGCGCGCACGAGTGCATGACCACCCGTGGCATCCACAAGCGTGGCGTCAGCATGGTCACCTCGCGTATGCGCGGCACTTTCCATGACGACGCGCGTACCCGCGCCGAGTTCCTGCGTTTCATCGAAGTCGGCCACGCCCGACGCTGAGCCCAGGGAACGCGCGCGCTCGATGAAGTACCGCCAACGTATCGCCAGCTACCAGCGCCTGCGCGAGCAGCCGCTATGGAAACTGCTGGCCTCCGACCGTGCGCCCGTCCTGGTCGGCCTGTTGCAGGGCCTGCTGTTGGAGGCGGACCGTCGCATCCCCGGCTCCATCCTTGCCGAGCGCCTGCAGCAGCAGCTGGATGCGCTCAATGGCGAAGAGCTGGATGTGGAGCTGCCGCGCACCGCCCAGGCCTACATCGCCTACTGGCTGGCCCAAGGCTGGCTGGAGCGGCGCCTGCCCGAAGGGGCCAGCGAAGAGGAATACGAGCTGTCGCGGCAGGCCACGCAGGCCATCCGCTTCATCGCCGGTATTGAACACAACGCCAGCCTGGCTACCGAGAGCCGGTTGGCGATGGTCATGCAGCAGCTGTCGCAGCTGGCCCAGCAGACCGAATCCGACCCGGAAGCACGCCTGGCCGCCCTCAAGGCCGAGCGCGACCGCATCGACGCCGAGATTGCCCAGGTCGGTACCGGCAAGGTCAGTGCGCTGGATGGCAAGCGCGCGCTGGAGCGCACCCGTGACGTGATTCGCCTGGCTGATGACCTGGCCGAGGATTTCCGTCGCGTGCGCGACGACTTCGAGCAGCTCAACCGCCGTTTCCGCGAACGCATCATCGACGACGAGGGCGCGCGCGGCGATGTCCTCGATCGCTTGTTCAATGGCGTCGATGTGATCGGCGAGTCCGATGCCGGGCGCAGCTTCCAGGCGTTCTGGGACCTGCTCAACGATCCGCAGCGCAGTGCCGAGCTCGATGCCGCGCTGGACACCGTGCTCAACCGTGGCTTCACCCGCAAGCTGGACCGCAACGAGCGCACCTTCCTGCGCAACTTCACCAGCACGCTGCTGGAGCGCGGTGGCCAGGTGCATGAGGTGATGCAGCATTTCGCCCGCAGCCTGCGTGGCTTCGTGCAGAGCCGTGGCTACCTGGAGCAGCGCCGCCTCAACCAGCTGCTCAAGCAGGCCCAGGGCCAGGCCCTGCTGCTGCGCGACGAGGTGCGGCCCACCGCGCCCACCGGCTTCGTGTTGCCGTTGTCCTCCACCCGCGTGCGCTCGATCGGCCAATGGCGCCTGCACGACCCACGCAGCCACCAGGTGGACACGGCTATCTACTATGCCGAGGCTGCCGAGATCAGCCTGGACAGCGTGGGCGATCTGGTCGCGCAGTCGGAAATCGACGTGCGCACCCTCAAGGACAATCTCTTCATGCTGCTGGGCAACCGCCCGCGCCTGAGCATCTCGCAGGTACTGCGCGAGCGCCCGGCGCGGCAGGGCCTGGGCAGCGTGATCGGCTATCTCTCCATCGGCACCCGCCACGGCAAGGTGATGGCCGACCAACTGGAAACCGTGGAATGGACCGGCGGCGATGGCGTGGTGCGCCGCGCCCGCGTGCCGCTGGTCTGGTTCCTCAAGGAAAGACGCGATGAACTGGTCTGAGACCGAAACCGAAAACGACATCGAGGCAACGCCGGCCCCGGCTGCGCCGGTATTGAGCGGCGGCGCCCTGTTTGTCGGCGACACCGGCAGCCTGCCGCTGGAGGCACGCCGCGCGCTGTGCCTGCTGCTGGCCGGCCCCAGCGTCGACGCCCAGCGCCAGCCGGCGCAGTGGGCGGCATTGCTGCGCAATGAAGACGACGTGCGCAGCCTGCTGTGCGAGCTGTTCCTGGAGCTGGTGCTGGACCGCGACGGTGGCATCGCCTTCACCCGCCAGTACGACACCGCCGAACTCGACTCGCCCACGCTGCTGCGCTCGGCGCCGCTGACCTTCATCGAGTCGGTGCTGCTGCTGTTCCTGCGCCAGCAGCTGGCCGAGGCCGATACCCGCGGCGAACGCGCGGTGGTGGCCGAGTTCCAGCTGGTGGAGGCGATGAGCGTCTACCAGAAGAACGTGTCCACTGACCAGGCCGGTTACGGCAAGCGCGTGGCCGCCGCCATCGCCAAGATGCGCGAGAACCAACTGCTGTCCAAGCTGCGTGGCAGCGAGGACCGCTACGAAGTATCGCCGGCATTGAAGCTGCTGTTCTCGGCCGAGGACGTGCAGGCCCTGGGCGAGGCCTATCGGCAGCTGCGCGAAGGCGATAGCTCGCTGTTTGCCGCCAGCGACGACGCCGACGAATGAGGCGCGGCGCTCGCGCCACGTTGACCAAGAATGACCGCCGCCGCGCCCGGCGCGGCGGTTGAAGGATTAGCCGCATGGATACCACTTCCAAAACCCTGCTCCCCACTGCCGCGTTGTTCAACGACCCGGCCAGCGATGCGCGCGCCAGCCAGTTCCGCATGCGCCGCCTGCAGGTGCTCAACTGGGGTACGTTCTCGGGCCTGACCGAAGTGCCGATCGCCGAGCGCGGCTTCCTGTTCGTCGGCCGCTCCGGCTCGGGCAAATCCACCCTGCTCGATGGCATGAGCGCGCTGCTGACGCCGCCCAGCATCGTCGACTTCAATGCCGCCGCCCGCGAAGCCGAGCGCTCCGGCCGCGACCGCTCGCTGGTGTCCTATGTGCGCGGTGCCTGGGCCGACCAGCAGGACAGCGAGTCCGGCGAAATCGCCACCCAGTACCTGCGCAAGGGCGCTACCTGGAGCGCGTTGGCGCTGGAGTACCACAATGCCCGCGGCGACGCGGTGTCGATTGTGCGCCTGTTCTGGATCGCCGGTGCCGGTACCTCGGCCAACGACGTGCGCAAGCACTACATGGTCATCCCGCGCCGCTTCGACCTGGCCAGCGAGCTGGATGGCTTTGACCTGGACCTGCGCAAGCTGCGCGCGCGGCTGGCCGACGACGTTGCCCACTTCGATACCTTCACCGGTTATGCCGAGCGCTTCCGTCACCTGCTGGGCATCGGCAACGACATGGCGCTGCGTCTGCTGCACAAGACCCAGTCGGCCAAGAACCTGGGTGACCTCAACGGCTTCCTGCGTGGTTTCATGCTGGAGGAGCCGCGCACCTTCGAAGCCGCCGACCGCCTGGTCGATGACTTCGCCGAACTCGATGGCGCCCACCATGCCGTGGTCACCGCGCGCCGCCAGGTCGAGACGCTGACCCCGGCCCGTGACTTCCACCACAACCTGATGGAGCTGCGCAAAGGCGTGGCCACGCTGCGTGACCTGCAGATCGGCATCGACGGCTTCCGCGAAGAGAAGCGCCTGGCCCTGGTCAACGAGCGGCTCAAGGAAGTGGAGATGCTCGACCGCGGCCTGATGGGCGAGGAAGGGCAACGCCGCCAGGCCTTGGACAACCACGAACAGAAGCTGGTCGACCTGGAGCGCCAGCAGCGCGAGCAGGGCGGCGAGCGCGTCGAGGAGATGGAGCGCGAGCGCGCCCGCCTGGAACGCGAAGTGGAAGAGCGCGGCCGCCGCCGCAAGCAGTTGGAGCTGGCCTGCCGACACCTCGGCATGTCCCTGGCCGACACCGCCAGCGGCTTCTCCGAGCAGGTGGAGCAGGCGCGGGCGCTGATCGATGGCAGCCGCGATGGTGCCGGCACCGTCGATGACGCCATTGCCGAGCGCATGGCCGAACGCCGTGATGACGAGAAGCGGTTTGCCGCCCTGCGGGTGGAGCTGGAATCGCTCAAGGCCGCACCGAGCTCGATCCCGGCGCCGCTGCAACAGATGCGCTCGCGCCTGTGCGAGGACACCGGCCTGTCCGAAGCAGCAGTGCCGTTTGTGGGTGAGCTGATCCAGGTGCGTGAGGACCAGATCGGCTGGCGCGGTTCGATTGAACGTGTGCTGCACGGCTTCGCGCAGTCGCTGCTGGTGGACGAAAAGAACCACCAGCAGGTGGCCGAATGGGCCAACCGCACCCATCTGGGCACCAAGCTGGTGTACTTCCGCGTGCGCGACAACGAGTTGCTGCATGCCCGTGAGCCGGACAAGCGCTCGCTGATCCACAAGCTGCAGCTGCGCGACCACGCTTACGGCGACTGGGTCTACAACGAGTTGCTGCGCCGCTTTGATTACACCTGCGTGGAGAACGCAGGGCAGCTGCGCAACGAAGACCGCGCGATCACCCGCGAGGGCCAGATCAAACACCCGGGCGACCGCTACGAAAAAGACGACCGCCACGCCGTCAACGACCGCAAGCGCTGGATGCTCGGCCACGACAATCGTGACAAGCGCCGCGTCTACGAGCGTGAGGCACAGGAACTGGCGCAGCGCATCGCGCGCAGCGAGGCCGACGTGGCGATGCTGCGCAAGCAGCGCGAGAGCGGCCAGGAAAAGCAGTTGGCCGCGCACTCGCTGGTCGAGCGCGAGTGGGATGAGATCGATGTCAGCGCCCGCCTGCAGCGCATGGCTGACATCGACGAGCAGCTGATCGACCTGCGCGAAGGCGACAGCGCACTGGCCCGTATCGGCCAGCAGATTGAATTGACCCGTGGCCTGCGTGACCAGGGCAAGCGCACCTACGAGGACGTACGCCTGGAGCGCGGCCAGTTCGCGCGCGAGCGTGCCCGTCTGGAGCAGCTGCGCGACAACGGCCAGGCGCGTGTCGCCAGTGCACCGTTGACCGAACAGCAACGCGAAGGCCTGGAAGCGCGCCTGCAGATCCTGCCGGGCTTGAACCTGGACAGCCTGGAAAGTCACTTCCGCGTGGTCGAGCGCGGTCTGGCCGAAGAGCTGGGGCAGAGCCAGGGCCGCGACGCCAAGCTCAGCCAGCACCTGCTGGACTGCTTCCGCAAATACATCCAGCAGTGGCCGGAGGATTCAGGCGACTTCACCGTGTCGCTGACCAGTGCCGATGATTTCCTCGCCCGTCTGGCGCGCCTGGAGAGCGACGGCCTGCCGCGCCATGAGGGCCGCTTCTTCGAGCTGCTGCAGACCCAGAGCAAGAACAACCTGCTGGCCCTGCAGCGGCACACCGCCGAAGCGCACAAGGCCATCAAGCAGCGCATGGACGAGGTCAACGCCTCGCTGGAACAGGTGGCGTTCAACCGTGGCACCGTGCTGGCGATCGACGTCAGCGACCGTCGCCTGCCGGAAGTGCAGGATTTCCAGCTGCAGCTGCGCGCGGTGCTGACCCACCAGCAGACCGACGACCGCTCGCTGGCCGAGTCGCAGTTCAACGTGTTGCGCGAGCTGGTGCGTCGGTTGGGTGCACAGGAGCCGGAGCTGCGGCGCTGGCGCGAGCAGGTACTGGACGTGCGCATGCACGTGGAGTTCATCGGCGTCGAGCTGGACGCCGAAACCCGTGAGCAGGTCGAGATCTATCGCAGCGGCGCTGGCAAGTCCGGCGGTCAGCGGCAGAAGCTGGCCACCACCTGCCTTGCGGCGGCGCTGCGTTACCAGCTGGGCGGTGAGGACGGCGAACTGCCGCGTTACGCAGCGGTGGTGCTGGACGAAGCCTTCGACAAGGCCGACAACGAGTTCACCGCACTGGCGATGAACATCTTCGAGAACTTCGGCTTCCAGATGGTGGTGGCGACGCCGTTGAAGTCGGTGATGACGCTGGAGCCATTCATCGGCGGCGCCTGCTTTGTCGAGATCAGTGGCCGCCACGATTCGGGCGTGCTGCTGATCGAGTACGACGACGAAGGCAACCGCCTGAAGCTGCCGGCGCGCGCACGTGGCGCGATGGCGCAGGCAACGGCTGAAGAGGTGGTGGATGCGGCAGCGGTCGAGGCGACGGCAGTCGCCGGCGATGCGGCGGCTGAAGCACCGGTTGCCGAGGCCACCGTGGAAGTGGAAGCCGAGCCGGTGGTGAAGAAGGCCAGCAAGAAGGCTGCAGCGAAGAAAAACATTCCGGCGTGATAGGTTCTGGCGGGAACGCGGGAGTCATCGCGAACGCTGGAGCCATCCCCTCTCCCGCCTGCGGGGGAGGGTGGCCCGAAGGGGCGGGTGGGGGCGCTTTTGCTTTTGCTGTTGCAGGTAACACCAAGCCGTAATGCCAAAGCACCCCTCCCCAACCCTCCCCTATGCTGCGCATAAGGGAGGGCGCAGCTAGCCGCTGTTTGCGGAGCCTGAGACAACGCCACGACGCGCCAGCCCAGAAAAGCGCCAGCGACACGACGCACCAGCCAAGCCACCCGTCCCCTCTCCCGCCTGCGGGGGAGGGTGCCCCGAAGGGGCGGGTGGGGGGCGCTTTTGCTTTTGCTGTTGCTGTTGCAGGTAGCACCAAGCCGTAATGCCAAAGCACCCCTCCCCAACCCTCCCCTATGCTGCGCATAAGGGAGGGCGCAGGTAGCCGCTGTTTGCGGAGCCTGAGACAACGTCACGACGCGCCAGCCCAGAAAAGCGCCAGCGACACGACGCACCAGCCAAGCCACTCGTCCCCTCTCCCGCCTGCGGGGGAGGGTGCCCCGAAGGGGCGGGTGGGGGGCGCTTTTGCTTTTGCTTTTGCAGGTAACACCAAGCCGTAGTGCCAAAGCACCCCTCCCCAACCCTCCCCTATGCTGCGCATAAGGGAGGGCGCAGGTAGTCGCTGTTTGCGGAGCCTGAGACAACGTCACGACGCGTGAGCCCAGAAAAGCGCCAGCGACATGACGCACCAGCCAAGCCACTTGTCCCCTCTCCCGCCTGCGGGGGAGGGTGCCCCGAAGGGGCGGGTGGGGGCGCTTTTGCTGTTGCAGGCAGCACCAAGCCGTAGTGCCAAAGCACCCCTCCCCAACCCTCCCCTATGCTGCGCATAAGGGAGGGCGCAGGTAGCCGCCGTTTGCGGAGCCTGGGACAACGCCGCGACACGACGCACCAGCCAAGCCACTTGTCCCCTCTCCCGCCTGCGGGGGAGGGTGCCCCGAAGGGGCGGGTGGGGGCGCTTTTGACCTTGCTAGCAGGCAAGGCAAGAGCCGGAGCGATTCCCGTCTTCGCGGGAATGACGGTACAAGATCAAAGCCAAAGCCGCTCGTCGCGCTCATCATCTGCCGGCAGCTTGTTACCCTCGGCACATCCCACACCGCATTCGCCACGGAGTTGTCCATGCACTATGTAGAAATCGTCGCCATGCTGGTCGTGGCACAGTTCCTGTTCTTTGGCGCGATGGTCGGCCGTGCACGCGGCAAGTACGGGGTGAAGGCCCCGGCCGTCACCGGCAATGAGGGCTTCGAGCGTGTCTACCGCGTGCAGATGAATACCCTGGAATTGATGGTCGCGCTGCTGCCAGCCATGTTCGTGGCGGCACGCTTCTGGCCGGCTGCATGGGTGGCAGGCATCGGCGCGGTCTACCTGGTCGGTCGCTTCATCTACTGGCGCGCCTACGTGCTGGCACCGTCCAGCCGCGCACTCGGCTTTGCATTGTCGATGCTGCCGGTGATGGTGCTGCTGCTGATGGCGCTGGCGGGCGCACTGCTGCGCTGAGCAGCCCGGCTTCTGCGGGTGCGTCGCAAGCCACAAAACCTGCGGCCTCCCTCCATCTACAGGCGCGACAACGCACAGGCATCGGGTCTGCAGCAAATCCACAAAAACCAAGGGAGCCATGCGGCTCCCTTGGTCGTCTCACTCTTAGAAATCCATGCTCAGCCTGGCATAGGTGTAACGGCCGGGCAGGTCATAGGTGCCCGGGTCATAGCCATTGAGCGTGCAGCTCAGGCAGATCGGCGGGTTCTTGTCGAACACGTTGTTGACGCCAACGCTCACCTTTACCCCCTTCATCCACGCATCGGTACGCCAGCTGACCTGGGCATCGTGATAGGTGGTGGCGCCCAGCCAATGCTGGTCGGCAGCGCTGTCGGTGCAGATCGCAAAGCCATTGGCACCGGCGCAGCTTTCACGCAGCCGGTCGATGTAGCGCATCGTCCAGTTGACGTTCCAGTTGCGGTAGTCCCAGTTGGTGGCCAGGGTCGAGCTCCATTCCGGGATCGAACTGTCGTTGACCTCGATGCCCGGGCCCTTGGGCTCGGCTTGCCCGGACTCGTTGACCAGCTCATAGCGGGTCACCCAGGTTGCCTTCCAGTCAAAGCCCAGCTGGCCCCAGCCGGTTTCCGGCAGCAGCCAGTGCGCGCTGAAATCCCAGCCACTGGTGTTGATGGTGCCCAGGTTGGCCAGGATGTCCTCGAAACGGATGATCTGGCCACGGTCGTTGCGGGTATAGCTGGCACAGGCGGTGGCATCGCGGGTATCGATGCAGCGGTCCATGATGGCCTGCGCATCCGGTGCCTGGATCGCCTTGTCGATGGTGTGGCGGTAGAAGGTCACCCCCAGGTCCAGGCGGCTGGCCCAGCTGCTGTCCTCGGCCCAGCTCGGGCTCCACACCGCACCGGCCATGAACGAACGGCTTTCTTCCGGCTCAAGATCACGGTTGCCGGAGGTGACCACCGAGATCTGCGGGTTTGCCTGCTCATAGCCCGGCGGCACGCCGTCGGCGACGCACTTGGGGGTGGTGGAGGCGGCGTTGTTGCAGGGGTCGACGATGGTTGCGTCGAAGCGGCTCAAGGTACCGTACAACTCGCCGATCGACGGTGCGCGGAAGCCCTGCGCGAAGGACATGCGCAGCAGCAGCTCATCGGCCGGCTGCCAGCGCAGGCCGATCTTGCCGGTGCCGGTGCCGCCGAAGGTGGAGTAGTCCGAATAGCGGCCGGCAATGCTCAGGTCCAGGCTCTTGCCCCAGAAACCCTCGCGCGCCAAGGGCACGTCGAATTCCACATAGGCTTCCTTCACCGAATAGCTGCCGATGGTCACGCCGGACGGGACGCCGTTGTACTCACCGGCCACGGTGATCGGGTCGGGGTGGTATTCGCCCTTGTAGCGGCGCCATTCGGCACCGGCGGCGAAGGACAGCGGCCCGGCCCACATGTCGAGCAATTCACCGGTGATGTTGGCCGAGCCCAACGACAGCGTGTTCTTGCTGCGGTCGCGCACGATCGGCGAGATCCAGGCCAGCATTTCGGGGGTGATGGTGCCGGGGCCGCCAAACAGGTTCAGCGGTACGCAACCGGCAATCGCCGCGCAGGCTGCCGGGTCACCCAGGGCCTGGTTGATGTGCTTGATGTTGTAACTGCCGGTGTTGGTCTGGGTGGCCTTGCTCTCACTGGACATCACGTTGATGTCCCAGTTCCAGGTGCGCTGGTTGACCTCGAACACCCCATCCAGGCCGCCAGCGGCGTACCAGGTCTTCACGTCCTGCTCGTAACGGCGCGGGCCGCCCTCGACCGGGCGCCGGCCCAGCAAAAACAAGTTGGGGTTGGCCCCCATCGTGGTCAGGTCGAAACCGAAGGGGTTGTACGGGTTGTTGGCCGAGATCACCAGCCTGGTTTCGGCCCAGTCGTTGTACACGCCGGCATCGGTGCCGAGGAAGATCGGCTCCGGTGCGGCCTGGTTGGCCGATTCGCGCTCGCTGTACAGGCCGCGGAACCAGCCGCTCACGTTGGCATTGAACTCGAAGCGCACCTGCCCGAACACCGACTTGCGCTCGTTCGGGGTCAGCAACAGGTTGTTGGGCGCGAAGTTGTAGCGGTTGGCGGTACCGAATGGGATGAAGTCACCGGGGAAGCCGGCAGCGCCGCCAAAGCTGGCGCCATTGGGCAGGGTGATGTTGCAGGTTGCCGAACCGGGGATGGGATTGTCGTTGGCGTCCCTGCCCAACGGGCACAGCCCGCCGTAGGTGTTGTTGCCATCCGGTGGTGCAAACACCGTACGCCCGCCGGGCGTGGCCGAGCTGCCGTTGGCCAGCCCGGTACCAGGCACGGGTTCGGTTGCCCACTTGTACTCGGACGAGCCGATTTCCTTCTGCTTGAACCACGAGGCACCGACGATCCACTGCGCGCGGTCACTGCTGCCACCAAAACTCAGGTCGATGCTGCTGGTGTCGCCACCCTTGAGGTTGTAGTCGCCGTACTGCACCTCGACATGGCCGCCATCTGCCCCCTTCCTGGTGATGATGTTGACCACGCCGGCAATGGCGTCGGAGCCGTAGATCGAGGACGCACCGTCTTCCAGCACTTCGATGCGGTCGACGATGGCCAGCGGAATGGTGTTCAAGTCCACCGACGAGCCCACGCCCGAGCCGGAGGATTCATTGACCCAGCGGATGCCATCGACCAGCACCAGCACGCGCTTGGGCCCGAGGTGGCGCAGGTCCACCGTGGCCGCACCTGCGCCGACACCGCCGCCGTCGGGGGGAAAGCCGAAGTTGCCGCTGGAGTTGAGCTTGGTGCTCAGCGACGCGCCGCTGGCGGTGAGGTGCTGCACCACATCGGCTACCGAACTGTAGCCGGTGCGTTCAATGGCTTCGCGGGTGAGCACCTGGACGGGAACCTGGGTCTCCAGTTCGGCCTTCTTGATGCGCGTACCCGTGACTTGGATGCTGTCCAGGGTCTTGGGGGTAGTGTCGACGCTCTGTTGCGCCAGGGCAGTGCCTGGCAGCAGACACAGCAGGGAAAAACGCAGGGCGTGGGTCAGGCGGTTGGGCCGGGGCGAAAACGACGTCATCGAATGCTCCTGGTGATTGCCGGACTACTGCCCGCCACCATGACGGGCGTAGCCGATTTGTAAGCAATCCGTTACGCGCCGACAAGCAGCAAGGTCTCAAGTTGCTGCCTAAATGCGTGCCGATGACGACAAATGAACAAATCAGCGTGATGAATAGCCGCCGTCAACCAGATGGTAGCTACCGGTGATGAAGGACGCCCGGTCCGACAACAGGAAGCAGGTCAGCTCTGCTACCTCCGCGGCCGTGCCCAGGCGCCCGGCCGGGTGCAGCGCGACCAGCCCGGCGTAGGCCTCCTGGTCCATGCTCTTGAGCAGCGCTGTGTCGATGAAACCGGGGCCGACCGAATTGATCCGCAGGCCGCGCGCGGAGTATTCCAGCGCCGCGCTCTTGGTCATGCCCACCAGGGCGTGCTTGGCGGCGACATAGGCGGCCGAGCCGGCCCAGCCGTTGCTGCCCAGGATAGAGGCCATGTTGACGATGGCACCGCCGCCGCTGGCGAGAATGGCCGGGATTTCATACTTCATCGAATAGAACACGCCGTGCAGGTTGACCCCGAGCACGCGATGCCATTCCTCCAGCGGATAGTCGGCGGTCTGCAGGCTGGCACCACCGATACCGGCATTGTTCACCGCCAGGTGCAGGCCACCAAAGCGCTGCTGGCAGGCGTGCACCATGTGCCGGACCGCATCCGGGTCACTGACATCCACCTGCAGCGGCTGTACCCGTTCGCCCAGTGACAAGGCCACGGCGGTAGCGGCATCGCCGTCGATGTCGGCGGCCAGCACGCGGGCGCCGCCGGCTGCCAGCTGCCGTACCACCGCCTCGCCGATGCCGGAGGCGGCGCCGGTTACCAGCGCGATGCGCCCTTGGAAACCGTGTTGCATGGTCTGCTCCCGCAGTGCGGCCGGGCCGCGACCGGTACAGCATCGGTCTTCAAGCCGGCCCCGTCATTGCGCCAGATCAAGCCGCTGACCACGGGCCTTGCTCAGCCTGGCCGCGGTTGCAGCCCGGCCGGGGGGGCCGGCGCCGTGACGTTGTGCGCCGCGAGCTGCCCGGGGCGGCTGTGCAAGGGGAGGAAGTCGGCCAGCGCATTGGCCGACATGGGCCGGCCAAAGTAGTAGCCCTGGCCGTAGATGACACCCTTGTCGCGGAAGAAGATCGCCTGCTCTTCACTTTCGATGCCTTCCACCAGCGTCTGCATGCCCAGGCTGGCGGCCAGCTCGATGATGTGTGTGGCCACCTGGCTGGTCACCGCCTCGGTGCAGGCGGTGGAGGTGAAGCTCTTGTCGACCTTGAGGATATCGAAGGGGTAGGTGGTCAGGTAGGCCAGGCTGGAATAGCCGGTGCCGAAGTCGTCAATGGCGATTTCTATCCCCAGCGCATGGATGGCTGCCACCACGTCCTGCGCACTGGCTTCCTCCAGCAGGCCGCGCTCGGTGGCTTCCACCACGAACTGGCCGATGCCGGGGCCGATCGCCCGCTGCATGTTGGCCAGCAGCTGTGGGGTGTCCATGGATTGCAGGTCACGTGGTGACAGGTTCACCCCCAGGCGGAAGCGCGGGTACTGGCGGAGGAAGCCGCTCAGGTCCTTGACCACCAGCTCCAGCACCCGGCGGGTGACCAGCTGGATGAGCCCGGCATCCTCGGCAAACGGGATGAAGCGATCCGGCGGTACCACGGTGCCGTCTTCGTGCTGCCAGCGCAGCAACGCCTCGGCACCAATGCAGGTGCTGTCCTGCAGGCAGAACACCGGCTGGTAGAGCAGGAAGAAATGGCCCTTGTTGATGGCGCGCAGCAGTTCGGCGCGCGTGGACCATTGGCGTCGGATCATCGCCAGCGCCATGCCCAACACCACCAGTCCGGCAATGATGCCGATCGGGATGAACCAGTGGGCGAACTGGTTCATGCGTGCATCCAACGTGGCCAGTGGCGTGGCCACGATCACGCCGGTGCCGCCCGGCCGCAGTACGCGGCGTACCACCAACGCGTCAGCCTGCTTGTCGATGAAGTGGCCCTTGTCGTCGCTGGCGGTGCCATCGGTGGCCCAGCGCTGTGGCAGATCGCCTGCGCGTGCGGTGTAGCGGCCGTCCATGCTGTTGAACAGGCCCAGCGACAGGCCAGGGCGCACGAACGGCGAGATCAGGCCTTCCGGGTAGACCAGCAGGGCATAACCGTCGCGCTCCAGCAGCACGTACTCGTGCCCGCTCAAGCCCGGGACCTGCACCTGCGTATAGACCCGCACGCCATCGGGCGCACGCGCGCTGTACGGGCCCAGCACCAGCGATTGCATCAGCGCGCCGCTGGACGAGCAGGCCACCTTGCCGTCCTGCAGGTACAGCGTGCTCTTCACCAGCTGCGAGCGCATGCCGAAGCGCTGCATGCGCAGCAGCCCGTCCGCGCTGCAGGGGGCTTCGCCACTGCTGCGCATCTCCCTGTGCAGCTCCTGCAGGATGCCGATGGTGCTGCGGACCTGGCGACCAATGCTGCTGGCCACATCGTCCAACTGCACGTACTTCTCGCGGATCGCCTGGGCGCGTGCCTGGTGCAACGAGTACAGCACCGGCACAGATGCCAGCAGGGCCGCGGCAAGCAGTAACAGTGCAGCGGTTCGATATCGTCTGGTCATGTAGGCGCCATCCCCGGGTTGGCTTGTCTGCGCACGATATGTGACGTACGTCACCTATTCCAGTGGGGGGAATTTAGCTATGTGCAGGTGTCCTCACACCGGCCGGAACGTATCCCAGGCCATGCGCGCGATCAGCACCACCACCAGTGCGACAAAAAGCTTGCGGATCAAGGGTGTACCACCGCGCAACGCAAGCCGGGTGCCGGCGACCGCGCCCAGTACGTTGGCCACCGCCATCGGCACGGCCACCGCCATCAGCACGTTGCCGCTGGGGATGAAGAAGGACAATGCCGCCACATTGGTGGCCAGGTTGACCACCTTGGAGGCCGCCGAGGCGCGCAGGAAGTCCAGCCCGAAGAAGCGCACGAACAGGAAGATCAGGAAGCTGCCGGTGCCCGGCCCGAAGAAGCCATCGTAGAACCCGATCACCCCGCCCATCACCACGGCGATGGTGAGCTCGCGGCGGCCCACTTCGCGCGGCCGGTGCAGGGCGCCGAAATCCTTCTTGGCCAGGGTGTAGCCCAGCATCACGATCAGCAAGGTCAGCACCAGTGGCCGTACCGCGTCCTTGGAGAGCAGGGAAACAGCGGTAGCGCCCAGGAAGGAGCAGGCAAAGGCCGCAGCGGCCGCCAGCAGCACCGGACGCCAGGGAAAGCGCACCGAGCGCGCATAGCGCCAGGCCGAGGCGCCGGTGCCGAACATCGAACTGAACTTGTTGGTACCCAGCAGGGCCGCCGGTGACTGCTGCGGCAAGGTGGTGAACAAGCCGGGCAGCTGGATCAGGCCGCCGCCGCCTACCGCCGCATCCACCAACCCTGCGATGAAGGCGATTACCAGCAACCAGGGCAATTCGGGCGGCAACAGTTCCAGCATGGTGGTTCCACGGCACGAGGGGGGCGCCAGCATACGCGCCAATGGCGACAGTCGCAGGCTTGGAAGCAGGGCGACGCTCACCGACAATGCGGGCATGCAGATATCAGCCAACAGTGCCTGCCCATGTGGGTTGCCGCACAACTACAGCCAGTGCTGTGGCCGCTACCACGGCGGCCAGGCCGCGCCCGATGCCGAAGCCTTGATGCGCTCGCGCTATAGCGCCTACGTGACCAAGGATGTTGCCTACCTGCTGGGCAGCTGGCACCCGCAGACCCGGCCGCAGACGCTGAGCCTGGACGATGCGCCCGGGCAGCGCACGCAATGGCTGGGACTGAGCGTGCAGCGTCACCAGCTCACCGGCGCCGATAGCGCGGAGGTGGTGTTCATTGCCCGCTACCGGATCGGGGGTGGCAGTGCGGTCAAGATGACCGAGCACAGTCGCTTCGAACGCATCGATGACCAGTGGTATTACCTTGATGCGCTGAGCTGAGCGCATTGCCGTGGTTCATCCCACGGCGACAACGCCAGTGTGCCGCAGCGCTTATGATCGGGCTCCGGTGCAAGGAGCGTATGGATGAAAGCAATCAACCTGCTGCGCGCAGGCCTGGTGATGGCGGTTGCCAGCATGGCCGCGCCGGTGCTGGCGGCCACCAGTGACTTTGGCAGCTGTGGGGCCGCGTTGCGGACCAGTGCCGTCGCCCAGGGTGTCAGTGCGGAGCGCTTCGACCGGGTCTTCGCCGACATCACCCCCGACCTCAGCGTGCTGCCGCTGCTGGATGCACAGCCCGAGTTCACCACGCCCATCTGGGACTATCTCGCCGCCTTGGTCGACAGCCAGCGCGTCGATGACGGGCGCACGCGCCTGGGCCAGCACGCCGCGCTGCTGCAGCAGGTATCCAGCCAGTACGGCGTGGACGCGGCCACCATCGTCGCGGTGTGGGGCGTGGAGAGTGACTACGGTCGCGTGTTCGGCAAGCGTCCGCTGTTGCAGTCGCTGGCCACGCTGTCCTGCAATGGTCGCCGCCAGCCCTTCTTCAAGGGTGAGTTGCTGGCCCTGCTCAAGCTGATCGACAAGGGCGACCTGGATCCGGCTGGTTTGACCGGCTCCTGGGCCGGTGCGTTCGGCCACACCCAGTTCATGCCCTCGACCTATGCCCGCATTGCCGTCGATGGTGATGGCGATGGCCGGCGTGACCTGGTGGCCAGCATTCCCGACGCCCTGGCGTCCACTGCCAACTACCTCAAGCAGGCCGGTTGGCGCAGTGGCCAGCCGTGGGGCGTCGAAGTGCGTATCCCGGCGGGTTTCAACGCCGCACTGGCCGGCCGCGGCAAACGCAAGCCGCTGGCCGACTGGCGCGCGCTGGGCATCACCCTGGTTGACGGCAAACCATTGCAGGTGCCGGCCATTGCCGATGACAGCAATGCCGCCTTGCTGCTGCCGGCCGGTGCCAAGGGCCCGGCGCTGCTGGTCTTCCGCAACTACGACGCGATCTATTCCTACAACGCCGCCGAAAGCTATGCCTTGGCGATCGCCACGCTGGCCGACCGCCTGCGTGGGGGCAGCGGTCTGGTCGCCGCCTGGCCCACCGATGACCCGGGCATCGGCCGCCAGCAGCGGCGTGAGCTGCAGACCCTGCTGCTGGCCCGCGGCCACGACATCGGCGCCGCCGACGGCATGATCGGCAACGCCACCCGTCGTGCCATCCAGGCCGAGCAGCAACGGCTGGGGTGGAAGGACGCCGACGGCCGTGCCGGCAGCCGCATCCTGCAGGCACTTCGGGCCGCGCCGCCGGCCCAGCCCACGGTATTCAGGCTGCCTGCCAACTACCCGCAACTTGTCCAATCACCGATCGTACGGAGCAATGTTTCAATGAAGGATGTGCAGGGCCTGAGCACAGGCGATTTCAAGGGATTCACTGCCTGGAAGGTGGAGACCCCGTTCTCCACGGCGGCCATCAGCGTGTTCGGTGGCCAGCTGTTGTCCTTCGTCCCGGCCGGTGGCCAGGACGTCATGTGGCTTTCGCCCTCCGCCAAGCAGCCACCCACCCCCATCCGCGGCGGCGCACCGGTGTGCTGGCCGTATTTCGCGCGCCAGGGGCAGGGCAATGACGTGCCCTCGCATGGCTTTGTGCGCACCGTGCCCTGGCAGCTGCGCGACGCGCGGCGCGAGGCCGACGGCAGCATCGTGTTGACGCTGGTCCCGCCGGTCATCGACACCCTGGATCTACGCCTGCAGATGGTGGTGCGGGTTGGCCGCACCCTGGAGCAGGAACTGATCACCGAAAACACCGGCAGCCAGCCGGCCAGCATCACCCAGGCCCTGCACAACTACTTCAATGTCAGCGACGCCTTGAAGGTGGACGTCAGCGGCCTGGACGGGCTTACCTATCTGGACAAGCTCGATGGCGGCACCGCCCATGTGCAGCAGGGCGACTGGAACCTGCGTGATCCGCGCGACCCGGGCCGCAGTGATCGCATCTACACCCAGGCCGGTGGCCATTACGTCCTGCGCGACCCAGGCTTCAAGCGCACCATCGACATCACCACCAGCGGCAGCCGCAGTGCCGTGGTCTGGAACGCCGGCGAAGTGGCCGCGGCCAAGATGGACGATATTGGTGCGGCCTGGCGCAACTATGTCTGCGTGGAAGCCGGCAACGTTGGCCCGGATGTGATCGCACTGGCTCCAGGCGGCCGCCACACCCTCAAACAGGTGTTCGCGGTAAAGCCGCTCTGAGCCTGGAAGCCCCTCTCCCATCGGGAGAGGGGTTGGGGAGAGGGTAGGCGGAACTCGCTACCCTTGACTGCGGCAGTGGTGTCGCCCGCCACCAATCAGCGGCGCAGCGCCAGCAAGGTGATCACACCGGCGACCAGCCCCCAGAACGCCGAACCGATACCAGCCAGCGACAGTCCAGAGGCGGTGACCAGGAAGGTGACCAGCGCCGGCTCGCGTTCGGCCTCTTCCCTCATCGCCGCCGCCAGGCTGTTGCCGATGGTGCCCAGCAGGGCGATCCCGGCCAGCGTCGCGATCAACTCCTTGGGGAACGCCGCGAACACCGCGGCCACCGTTGCCCCGAACAGGCCGATCACCAGGTAAAACACCCCCGCACTGACCGCAGCGGTATAGCGCCGGGCCGGGTCCTCATGTACGTCACGGCCCATGCAGATCGCAGCAGTGATCGCGGCCAGGTTCAGTGCATAGCCGCCGAACGGCGCCAAAGCGGTATTGACCACGCCAATCCAGCCAATCACGGGTGACACTGGCGCGTCATAGCCGGATGCCTTCAGTACTGCCACACCGGGTACGTTCTGCGAGGCCATGGTCACGATGAACAAGGGCAGGGCAATGCCGAACACGGCGGCCCAGGACAGCGTCGGCAAAGTGAACACCGGCAGTGCCATCTGCAGCTGTACCTGCTCCATCTGCATCAAGCCCTTGCCGCCGGCTACCGCCACACCCACCAGCAAGGTTGCGATGACCGCATAGCGCGGCAACCAGCGCCGTCCAAGCAGGTAAGTTGCGAACATCAACAGCACCAGCAGCGGCTGGGCCTGCACCGAGACAAAGACATCCAGGCCGAAGCGCAGCAGCACACCGGCCAGCATTCCCGATGCCAGTGACACCGGGATGCGCCGCATCGCCTTCTCGAACACGCCGGAGAAGCCGGCCACCGCGCCCATCAACGCGGCCAGCACGAAGGCGCCGATCGCATCGGACATCGGCAGCGTGGTCGCCCCGACCACCAGCATCGCCGCGCCGGGCGTGGACCATGCAGTCACCACCGGTACGCGGTAGCGCAGTGACAGGCCGATGCAGGTCACGCCCATTCCCATGCCCAGCGCCCACATCCACGAGGCGATCTCGGCCTGCCCGGCGCCCACCGCCTGTGCGGCCTGGAACACGATCACCGCAGAGCTGGCAAAGCCCACCAGTACCGTAATGAAGCCGGCAACGATGGCGGGCAGCGAAAGGTCACGAAAGAAGGAGCGCGGCGCAGGATCGGTCATCTATCTGGAGGCGTGCGATGGATCAGACCGCATTGTGGCCCAGCTGCCGCAGGCGGGGGACCGTACAACAGTGGAGGGACGCAGAGACTTGCCAGTGAAGTCCGGCCCATCGGGAAGGCGGGTGGCAATGCTGCAAGCCAAGCGGGAAAGGGGCACGCTGCAGGCAAGGAAGTCCTGCAAGGGGGCAGCAGGCACCGGAAACCCGCCTTGGGCGGCCATTACTTTGCCGAATCTGGCTCCAGCGGCCGATTTGCGGCCCTGCAACAAAAAGTGATTGCACTTTTCACAAAGATGTCTAGAATTCGCCTCCTCGCTTCACGGCGCCGCTCACACAAGTGACCGGGACCACGAAACGACGTCAACGGCCTCGAAAAAAGGTGTTGACGGAAACGAAAAGCCTGCTACAGTAGGCGGCTCGCTTCAACGAAAAGGCCTTCGGGCCGGGACGCGGAAGCAGCAACGTCAGCCACTTGAAGTTAAGTGTTGACGAAGCGGAAAAGCCGGTTATAATGGGCGGCTCGCTACGACGGAAACGTCGCAGCTTACGAAGAAAGGCGCTGAGGCCTGATTCGAAGTTCTTTGAAAGTATGCGCAGGTAT
>PJUE01000186.1_pt1 | contig 64674 bp, 47 predicted proteins | sample 1512171 | NCBI WGS metagenome assembly PJUE01 (sample SAMN08177674, study PRJNA422409) | Feces metagenome, whole genome shotgun sequencing project. | isolation source: Chicken feces (3) enriched on wood chips: alkali lignin treatment | host: Gallus gallus | place: USA: Madison | collected 2015-01-15
TATTGTATGCAATTGTACACTTTTTCCTATACTGTACTATTTTGTCATTAAATAGATAAAGCATCTCATGCTATTCTCAAGCCCTTCTCATAACGAAGGATGCAAAGTTGAGTGCAGCAGGTGAAATATGCTAATATCGTATAGAAATATTGGGATTTAGGGATTATATCTGCGAATGCAGAGCAAGGTATCATGTAAACAATAGTACCAATATACAAACAAATCTCATCATTAACAATTATCTTTGTACCTTAAATTAAAAAAGAAGAAATTGGATCAGAGTAATATTAAAAGATACAGCCTCTTTTCATTAGACTATAAATCTAATTTAGACTTGAAGTCATTTATAGCCTCTTCATGAGCTTTTTGATATTCCTCATTTAGAATCTTTCCTTCTTCCACACTAAATGTTTCATAAAACTTCGGTAAAGAAAAGGTACTTATAATATCCATACCGAACTGAGGAAGAAACTTAACTGCAGTTTGCATTACATTCCCGCCTCCAAAAGCTCCGGGAGAAGTACTCATTAATAAAGTTGGTTTGTGATAAAAAGGTAGCTTTTCTACTCTGGAAATCCAATCCAGAATGTTCTTGAAAGCTACCGAATATGATCTGTTGTGTTCTGCCAGAGAAATAATCAATGCATCAGCAGAAGATATTTTTTGCAAAAATTGCCGGGCTAAATCTGGATGTCCATTACTTCTCTCCTTATCTACCGAGAACAAGGGCATTTCATAATCGTTTAAATCCAATACTTCCGTTTCGTAAGATCCAAAATATTTCAATGTATGGTGTACTAAAGTTTTATTGATTGATTTGGAGCTGTTAGAGCCTGCAAAAGCTATAATTTTCATAAAGTCACTTTTCTCAAATTTACCTTTTTAAAAACATTTATGAATTTTTCAGATTAATATTCTATTTTTGCAATCATCAGATGATATGATGTTATCAAAACTATGATAGTAAAAAGATCTTTGGCAGAAGTTGTTGCCGAAAAAATAAAAAATCAAATTATTTCGGGTTTTTATAAAACCGGTGCTAAACTGCCAATAGAACCTGAACTCATGCGCGACTTTAGCGTAGGGCGTTCCAGTATAAGAGAGGCCGTAAAAATATTGACTAATTCTGGTTATTTGAGGGTTCAGCAAGGTTTAGGAACCTTTGTAGAAGATGTGAACAGTACTAAAAATCCGCTCGACAAAAAATTCAGCAAAGCCAATCTGGAAGATCTGGATGAAGTGAGAAGATTAATGGAAATGAAAATTGCAGAGAAAGCCGCTATTAACAGAAGTAATGAGGATATAGATTTAATTACCGAACATTTACATAAAAGGAATCTATACGCTGTTGAAGGTAATTTAGATCACTGTATTGATGCTGATATTGACTTTCATACGTCTATAGCTATCGCATCTAAAAATGAAATTCTAATAGAACTTTACAGAATCGCCTCAAAACATCTGAAAAAATGGTTCTTATTTTATTATTCCGATACTTCTTCATTTCTGGAAACCCAAATTTTTCATCAAAATCTGTTAGAAGCAATTATAGAAAAGAATCCTAAGAAAGCTTGGTCTGTTGCAGAAACAATCATTAAATGGCATTAATACTTAATTATAATTTATGGAAGCCCAGGAACAATACCTCAAGGAAGATGCAAGTCAAATTGCCCAAAAAACCATTTACACTATTCTATTTACGATTAGTTTTACACACTTAATCAATGACTTAATTCAATCGGTCATTCCATCTTTATATCCGTTGATTAAGCAAAATTTCAACTTATCTTATGCACAGATCGGACTAATCACGTTAACTTACCAGCTCACAGCATCAATTCTGCAACCTTTCGTTGGTAATTATACAGATAAAAAGCCGAAACCTTTTTCATTAGCTTTAGGAATGTCATGTACTACCATTGGTCTTATTTCTTTAGCCTTTTCTACGTCTTTTCCGCAACTTTTATTTTCTGTAAGCTTCATTGGTCTTGGTTCTTCTATTTTCCATCCTGAATCTTCCAGAGTAGCTCATATGGCATCTGGTGGTAAAAAAGGACTGGCGCAATCTATCTTCCAATTAGGGGGAAATGCAGGAAGTGCCATTGGTCCGTTATTAGCAGCTATAATTGTAATCCCTTATGGGCAAAGCAATATCCTTTGGTTTACCATTTTAGGATTAATGGGATTTTTTATACTAACCAAAGTAGGTAAATGGTATGGAGAACATTTATACCTGAAGAAGCAAACTACAAAACCAATACATGATGGAAGCCTTAAACTTTCTAAAGGGCGTATCACTTCTGCTCTGGTCATTTTACTGATACTTATTTTTTCTAAATATTTCTATATGGCCAGTCTTACCAGCTACCTGACATTCTTTTTAATAGAGAAATTTCATGTATCTGTACAGCAGTCTCAAATGTATCTTTTCTTGTTTTTAGCTGCTATTGCACTGGGGACTATAATTGGAGGTCCTTTAGGCGATCGCTTTGGCAGAAAATATATTATATGGATTTCCATTTTAGGAGCGGCTCCATTTACATTATTGCTACCTCATGTTAGTTTATTTTGGACAGCCGTACTTTCTGTCTTTATAGGTGTAATCATCGCGTCGGCTTTTTCTGCTATTCTGGTCTATGCCACGGATTTACTTCCGGGTAAAGTAGGGATGATTGCCGGGCTTTTCTTCGGTTTTGCGTTTGGAATGGGCGGTATCGGTTCGGCTTTATTAGGATGGTTAGCAGATAAGACAGATATCTTTTTTGTATTTAAAGTTTGTTCTTTTTTACCTTTGTTAGGCATTATAACAGGTTTCTTACCTAATATTGAACCAAAAAAAAATAAATAGCAGATCCTACAGTTTACTTATAAATAAAAAAGCCCCGATATAAATAATATCGGGGCTTTTTTCCTATTTTCTAAATGCTTATTACTTTGCTTTGTTTTTGATTTCTGTAACCTCGTTACGGATTTCTTGAGCTAAACCTTTAATTTCTTGTAAAGATTTTCTTAAACGAGTACCAGCAGCACCATTACCATTGCTGTAGAATTTTTCTGCGTCAACTTCTGCAGAAGCGATTAGTTCTTTTACTTTTGAGAATTTTTCCATAATAAACAAATGTTTTTTTGTTGAAATTAAAATTTATTTTTATAAAAACCTATTGGTAATAACGATATACCTACAAATAGGTAGATTTTTAATCGTTTTACTAGTTCCTAAGACAAATAAACATTTATTTTTCATAAAATCACAAATTTTATGAAAAATATTTTAGCCCTTGGAATCTGCCTCCTTATCGTCATCAAACAACATTCGGATTGAGGGTGTATATAAATCTTCATGCTGTCCATTTTTTTGTGCCCATAAAAATGCTATTAAAAACAATAGAGCGACAAGCACACTGCATCCTATTAAAAAAAATATTGCTGTCATATTAGTCCATTTTTCTTAGCGGCGTAACGCACCGCCAGCGTTGTAAACGATATAATAGTTATTGTACTTAAAGGCATTAGTATAGCTGCAAACAGAGGTGATAGTTTACCTGCCACTGCAAAACTTAACCCAAATATGTTATACGCTGAAGATATACAAAAAGATTTATGAATCACTTTTACTGAATCTTTTGAGAATTTCATAAATAATGGCAACCTGTGCAACATTTTCCCGTCTAATACAGCATCACTGCCTGGCGTAAAGTTATTGATATTGTCTGTTACAGCAATACCAGCCTCACTTTGTTTCAGTGCTCCGGAATCGTTCAAACCATCTCCTACCATCATTACTTTTGCACCTCTCTCCTGCTTCTCTTTAATGAAGTCTAATTTATCTTGCGGAGACTGCTGAAACCTAAGGTCTTCCTTACTTTTAAAAAATTTATTTAAAACAATAGCGTCTTGTCTGGTATCGCCCGATAAAAGGTAAGTTTGATAATGCGAGCCCATATTTTCTAACAGCACATCTAATCCTTCTCTAAATTTTTGTCTTATCTGAAAACAACCTATATAACTCTTTCCAATTTTTATGTGTACTTCAGGCAATTCTACTATATTTTGCTTTATTCCTGTTACAAATGAATTACTTCCTACCAGAATTTCTTCGCCTTCTATAATAGCTTTGATTCCTTTTCCTGCAATCTCTTCGTAATATGATATTTGATGTTCGCGCCTTTGCCCCAAAAAAGAGGCAATTCTCACACTATGCGGATGTGACGAGTTCTTGCAGATATTATAAATAAGCTCCTGTTGCTTATCATTTATAATTCCTTTAAATATTACCCCTTGAACATCTGCTACACTTACCGTTCCTGTTTTATCAAATACTACAGTATCTATGGCAGCAAGCTGTTCTACTACGTCTGTATTTTTCAGATAAAATTTATTCCTGTCGAGGATACTTAATGCTGTAGACATGGTAAAAGGTGTACTCAGAGCCAATGCACACGGACAGGCTATAATCAAAACTGCTGTAAAGGCAGAGACGCCTGTTTTCCAATCCGTAGGCAACCAAAACAATAATGCTCCAAAGGCAATAATGAGCAGTATAATGCTAAAGTAATGGCTAACCACACTTATAAAAGTTTTTATTCTTTTTTCATTATGCTGTTTATCAAACACTTCGTTATTCCACAAACTGGTCAGGTAACTTTGAGAAACCGGTTTTACTACTTCCAGCTCCAAAGATTTGCCCGTTTGTCTTCCACCCGCATAGATTATTTCGCCCAACACTTTACTTATCGGTCTGGATTCTCCTGTAACAAAACTAAAATCAATTAGTGCTTCCCCTCTTAATAAGATGGCATCAGCCGGTATAATTTCCTGATTTTTAACCCTTATCCGGTCGCCCTTATTAAGTTCTTCTAAAGGTGTAGATTTCTCTGTTCCATTTTCTTTGATTACCTGCACTGCAACAGGGAAAAATGACCGATAATCTCTTTCAAACGAAAGGTGATAATAGGTTTTATTTTGCATATATTTACCTACATTAAGAAAGAAAACCAGACCGGCCAAACTATCTGCATAACCTTCTCCTAAACCCAATCCCCATTCTGCCAACGTCCTAACAAACATTACCAGTATTCCCAGAGCTAATGGAAAATTGATATCCAGTATTCCGTTTTTAAGATTGTGATAAGCATTTTTAAAGTAATCTTTTCCTGAATAAAAGAACACCGGAAAACATAATAACACATTAACCAATCCAAAAAAATTCCCGTATTGAGCTTCTGCTTCTGACAAGCCAAAATAAGACGGAAAACTCAACATCATGATATTACCAAAACAAAAACCTGCTACAGCAATCTTTGTTGGCGTATTATCTTTTATCTTTTTGTTTTCTTTGACAACATCATTTAAACTGATTAATGGTTCATATCCTATACTTGCCAATAGCTCAACAAGTTGTCTTAAGCTTATTTTATTTTGGTTAAATTGAATATGAACCTGCTTTTTCAGAAAATCTACTCTGTTTTCTGTAATTCCTTCGTTTAAGGTATTTAATCTTTCCAGTAACCAAATACAAGAGCTGCAATGTATTGCAGGAATATAGAATGTAAGAATGGTCTTTTCCTGATCTTTATAATCGACCAGTTTATTTATAAACTGTTCTTCGTCCAAATAAATGTATTTATCGGTTACTATAGCGCTACTTTCACCTGGACTCCTGTTTAATTTATAGTAATTATTTAGATTACTTTTTGTAAGTATCTGATAAACATTCAAACATCCACTACAACAGAAACTTTTATCTTCCCGATGAAATTCGTCTGTATAGCAATCATTTCCGCAATGATAACAAGTTGTTTTAGTTATTGTAGGCATGATACAAATGTGCTGAATCTACTATATAACACAAATGACTGTTAATGGCAACAAAATGTGAGTAAAGTCATAATTCAAAGCTCATTGGTTCATTAAGTTCATTAGTATGTATAGCACTCAACTATATATAAATTACTTTAATCTTAATAAACAAAGTCCATGGCTTTCGACACATGGACTTTGATATTTTAATAAAAGTTACGGAATTATTTATTACTTCTTGGATTTTCTAAGTAATAGAAATGTCCGTCTTCTGCTCCTACCAGTAAATCCGGCACTCCATCTTTATTCCAATCTACTATTGTCGGACTGGTATCGTGTCCTGCCAAAACTAATTTAGCTACTGGTTCCTGGTTTTTTATCTGAACAATTCCCTGTTTATCTCCCAGGTTTTTCATTACAGTAACATTTAAGCTGTTCACTAAAACATCTGGTTTTCCATCGCCATCCCAATCTGCTATAGTAAATTTTCTTCTCCCACTCTGACCGAATTTTCCTGAGTTCAGCTTCAGCAAGCCGGGAACACTATCTGTAACAGCATGATTTTGCCTGTAACCAGAATAGTCTGTTCCGTAGAATATCCTTTTAGGTTGCTTTAACAACAACTCGCTACCTTTCTTAATTCTCTCAAAATAAGACAGATAACCACCTGTATCCAACATCATTAAATCTGTTAATCCATCTTTATTCCAGTCTGTAGCGAAAGGCGTGGTTCTCCATTGTGTAACTAATTCGTTTGGTCTAGGATTCCACCAATTCCACGATGGCTTAGGTATATTTTTTGTTTGCCAATCGACCTTAACTTCTTGTGATTTAGCTAGTTTTGGAAACTGTTTTGTACCTATATTTTTATACCAGACAACTTTTCCAAAAATACTATTAACGATAATATCTTTTAAACCGTCACCATCCCAATCAGCTACAGAAAGCGTGGTATATCCCCATTTTTCTTCTGCCGGTCCTTGTATAGATCCATTATAACCAGACATTATCCTAACGATTTTCCCTTCACTTTCTAATAATTTAGGTGCCGCCCATTTTGGCATTCCATTACGATCACCTAAATTTTCAATAAATGCGATGTATCCTGCAGAATTTCCTACTATCATATCTTCATCTTCATCATTATCCCAATCTACACTATAAGGCGTTGCCAGAGCACCAAACTTTACGTTATCTGCTTTTTGCTGTAAGTACACAGGATCTTTAAACTGAGGCATTCTATTTTTTACTTTTCCTGTATTTTCTATAAATGCTACTCTTCCATCTTCATCTCCAACAATCAGATCTACATGACCATCTTTATTCCAGTCTACAGCAACCGGAATAATCATTTCCAGATCCATTTTTATAATGCCTTTATCATTAGCCAAATGTTTGCCCGCAGCATAAACGGGCCTTTCTTTGGTTCCTATATTTTCAAAGTAAGTCATCTTATCCAGAAACTCACCGCATACTAAATCCAGGTCACCATCTCCATCAAAATCGGCAAAATTTGGAGTTGGAGCTCCAAATACATCAATATCTTTGCCTGCAGCTTTAATCTTACCTTTGTTTACATATTTTCCATTTACGTTTTCAATCAGATAAACATAGCCATGTAGCGGGCCGTTTGTCCAGTTGCCTTTATTATCATAGGCATTATCCCATCCGTAATCGCCCCAATCATCTATTCCCACTACGATATCCATATCTCCGTCATGATCGTAGTCGACAAGTTTCCATTGGTTAAATCTGATCCTGCCCTTCATGTCCTTTTTTATGGAGTCTTCAGGAAACAGGGGTTTCTTTACCGTATCATAGCTGTTCTTAAAATCTGTCAGCTCAAATCCTGGAATAGTAAATCTTGGCTTTCCATCAATATAAGAAACCTGTACATCTTTGATCGATTTATATAATCTTTTTTGTTTTTCGAATACAGGGATTTTGTCTCCGTTCTTATTTTCAAATAAATAAAGCCCGTTAAATGGCTTTCCCTGGCTTGAGACCAACAAATCCATATCTCCATCGTTATCATAATCCATAGGTAATGGCCATGCCCATAAACCTACTCCTAAATCTACGTTAAGTCCAGGGTTGTTATATTTTAATATCTTAAAATCTTTTTCCTTAGACTCCTGCGCAAATCCGAAACCTGATAAGCCTAATGCTCCCCATAAACATAAAACGGTTTTCCTCATCGTTATTCTTTATTTAGATTTTATTATGTTTCTAAATTTAACCGGAAGTGATTTAAAGAAAAGACAAAACAATCGCTTCTTTTCGGATAACCGGTATTGATTTCACAAACGAATATAGACTTTCTTAAGAAAGTCTATATTACAATTTTTTTCGTCCTTATGCATTATTTTAGCAAAAAAAAACCTTTGGAAATAATTCCCAAAGGCCCGCATAAAAATTAAGTGATTAGAATTACCGAAGTCTGAACGCTGACATATTTTGTACTACCGTAAATGGCTTTTTCTTGTATTTCTTTTCGATTTTCTCTATTGCTGTTACGGTTTTGGCAAATGAGTCTGGAGTAACAGAGATACTATCTATACCTTCTTTAACCAAAAACTGCGCGAAGTCGGGAAAATCGGAAGGCGCCTGACCGCATATTCCTATTTTTACATCTTTGTCTTCGGTAGCATCCAAAAGCATTCTGATCATTTTTTTAATCGCATAATTTCTCTCATCGTATAAATGTGCAACCTGAGAGGAATCTCTATCCAGCCCCAAAACCAATTGTGTTAAATCATTAGAACCGATAGAGAATCCATCTACATACTCGGCAAATTCTTCTGCCATAATAAAATTAGAAGGTAACTCTGCCATTAGATAAACCTCAAGATTATTTTCCTTTCTCTTCAATCCATTTTTGGACATTACTGCATATACTTTTTTTAGCTCCTCTACAGTGCGGCAGAACGGAATCATCGCAATTACATTATCCAAACCCAGTTTATCTCTAACATTTTTTATTGCTTTACATTCCAAACCAAATGCGTCTTTATAAACTTCAGAATAATATCGTGATGCACCCCTCCATCCTATCATTGGATTTTCTTCTTTCGGTTCAAAATATTTTCCTCCGGCCAGATTCGCATATTCATTGCTTTTAAAATCGGAAAACCTTACAATCACTTTCTTAGGATACGAAGAAGCTGCAATTTTCGCTATTCCATAAGAAAGTTTATCTACGAAATAAGACTCGGGACTTTTATAATTTACAATAAGCGATTCGATCTCCTGCTTCAACTGCTCATCCTGTAATGAATTTTTGTTCAATAACGCTAAGGGGTGAATCTTAATATAGTTATTGATAATAAATTCTAATCTTGCTAGGCCGATACCTTGATGAGGCAGAGTAGCGTATTGGAAAGCAACATCCGGCGAAGCAATATTAAGCATTACTGGTGTAATAGTTTTGGGTAGACTATCTAAATCTATTTCCGATTTTTCTACCTGTAAAATACCTTTATAAATCACTCCTATATCGCCTTCTGCACACGAAACAGTAACTTCATCGTTTTCTTTAAGAATATCTCTCGCCTGATTACAACCAATTACCGCAGGTACCCCCAGCTCTCTGGCTACAATTGCTGCATGACAAGTCCTTCCGCCTTTTTCTGTAATAATTGCAGATGCTTGTTTCATTAAAGGTTCCCAATCAGGATCTGTCATTTCGGCCAACAATACATCTCCCCGATTAAAATTTAATTTACTAATATCATCATGAATAGAGTTAACAACAACAACTCTTCCTGTTCCAACTTTATCTCCAACAGCAATTCCCTTTAATACAGGCTCTTTCTTCTCACTTTTCGCTATTGTATAAGAAACAACCTTATTCGTCTGCTTCCTGGAATGAATAGTTTCCGGTCTTGCTTGTACAATAAAAAGCTCGCCGCTTTCCCCATCCAATGCCCATTCTACATCCATTGGACACCAATATTTTCTAACATTTGAGTAATATTTCTCTATTTCTACTACCCATTTGGCTAACTGAATAACATTTTTGTCGGATAAACAATACGATTTAGCTTCTTTAGATGTTGTTTTTACGACTTTCACTTTTTTTCCCGGAGTCTTGTTATAAACCATTTTTTGGTCTTTATTGCCGATTTTCTTTTCAATTATGGCATTAAAACCTTTCTCCAGAGTGGTTTTAAATACTAAAAATTCATCTGGTGAGACCGCTCCCTGCACAAGCATTTCTCCCAGCCCGAGGGTTCCGTTTATAACAACTACATCTTTAAAACCACTTTCTGTATCTAATGAAAAAGCAACACCCGAAGCTCCTATATCAGATCTAACCATTTTCTGAATGCAAACAGATAGTTTAATTTGCTCTTTGTCAAAACCAAAACTTTTTCTGTAACTTATAGCTCTTTCTGTATATAAAGAAGCAAAACAAGATCTTATTGCTTTCAAAATATCATCAACACCGGAAACATTTAAAAAGGTATCTTGCTGACCTGCAAAAGAAGCATTGGGCAAATCTTCCGCCGTAGCAGATGAACGTACAGCAACATCGGCATTATCCATACCGTAATTTCTGGATAAAGCCTCATATTGCTCCTGAATTTGCTTTTTTAAAACATAAGGAAAGCTCCCTCCTTCAATTTTATTTCTAATGGCAATACTGGTTTTCTTTAAAACACCCAAATCATCCGAATCGACATCTTCTAAAGTATTGGCAATAAATTTATCTAAGCCATTATACTCCAAAAAATTAATATAACCATTAACAGTAACAATAAAACCATCTGGAATTCTAATTCCTAATGAATTTAGGTTCTTCATCATCTCTCCGAGCGATGCATTTTTCCCGCCAGCAATTGCAATATCGTTGATACCGACTTCATCCAATTTCAATAAGTATTGTTGCTCTCTCATCTAAGTCTTATAAGTTGATTGCTAAGGTCTAATTAAATCTTTTGCTTAAAAACAACAATAGTAACATATTATAATACTATCTTAACCTATTTTAACGTATAATTGCAATAATTATGTTATTTTAATAATGAAAGCATTTTTAGAGAAGATACCTCTTCCGGTAGACCAATCCTTTAGTATCAAAACAGATATTTCTAAAAAATTTTATAACCAATGGCATTATCATCCGGAAATTGAACTCGTATATATTGTTGATGGAAACGGAACGGCTTTAATTGGCGACGGGATTATAAATATTAAAAAGAATGATCTTATTCTCATTGGATCTAACGTTCCGCATATGCTTAGAAGTGACGAAGAGACCTCCTTTGAAAATATGCAAATTACAGAGACTACTACCATTCACTTTACACGTGACATTCTTGAATCGTTTCTCCAATTACCGGAAAATAAAGAAATAATTCACTTGCTGGAAAAATCAAATTTAGGCCTGAATATTTCAGGGAGTACTAAAGAGAACGTAATTGCTATATTGCAGTCCATTAGTTTTAAGAAAAAAACTCAACGTTTGATCAGCTTATTGGAAATTTTAAATATTCTTGCTGAGAATGGAGAATATCAATCTATATCTGGACATACCTTAAAACTTTTTTTAAATAAACAGGATGAAAACCGACTCAACCGGATTTACCATTATACTCTTAATAACTTCCATAGAGAAATAACTTTAAAAGAAATAGCAGATGTTATACACCTCGCTCCTAACGCCTTTTGCCGTTATTTTAAGTCTAGGACAAAAAAGCGTTATTCGCAATTTTTACTGGAAGTGCGAGTAAGTCATGCATGTAAATTATTAAAAGAGACTGATCTTAATATTGGTGTTATTTCTTTTGAAAGCGGTTTCATGAATCTTTCAAACTTTAACAGACATTTTAAGCTGATAACAGGAAAGACACCATTGAAGTATAAAAGGCAAAGTTATTAGTTAGATTTGAAACTAAAACAACATGCACAAAGCAGAAAGCTAAAGGCTTAAAGCAGGCATTGTGGAGACTTAAGCAATATACATCACTAATAAACTTAGTAAACTATTTTTTAGTAGCAGGACTAACCTCATTGGTCAATACTTTTTTAACATCTTCTTTAGCTTTCTGCTTTTTATTATTCATGAATCTATAGCCTACGGTAAAGGTATAATTTTTAGTTTTTGAAAGAACGTTTCTTTCCTGATAATACCTTCCACCAGTATTGGTTAATACATCTGAAGACTCAAAGAAATTTCGATCTGCGAATGGGTCGGAAACTGCAAACCTGGCGCTTAACTTATTGCGGAAGAATGTTTTTCTGAATCCAAAGTTAGTGGTAAGAGAAGCCGAATTCTTACCCTGTGCTAATGCATTTGTATAGTAATTTAATTGGCCTTCTAAAGTTACCGAGTAAGGTAGCTGACCAAAAACAGTCATATTTCCGCGCTGGCTGTAACCACTTGATGGCTTTTGTAAAGCCGACTTGGACTGATAAGATCGTCTACTTACAGTATAGCCACCGGTTAGCGTAATCATTTTTCCAAGCCTGTAATTACCAAATAAGCTTAATGTTAATGCCTGGTTACTTCCCAGATTTTCGTAAGTTACACTATCAGTAGAAATTCTGAACCTTTCTATAATTTTATCTGTAGTAGTATAATTTAAACGTGGGGTGAACGACCATTTGGTACCGGCAGTTCCAAAACTTAACTGAAACTGATGAGTATAAGATGGTTTTAAACCCGGATTTCCAAAGCTAACATTAGACTGGTTGGTATCATCTATTAAGGGATTCAGAGCATATTCTCTTGGCCTGGCTATCCGCATACTATAACTCAATCCAAAATTGTATTTTTTCTTATAAGATTTATTAATAGAAATATTAGGGAAAAGATTATGATAAGGTCTGGGGTCTACTGACGACACCGCTGTTTGAGTAAAATTTATATCTGTAATTTCAGATCTTACACCAGTTCTAAATGTCCATCTGGATTTTGTTCTCACTCTATAGCTACCGTAAAAAGCGTAAACATTTTCCCGATAACCAAATTCATTTGTCAATCTGGATAATGTATCTATATTATTCGTAAAATCAAATCCTGTCACATATTGATCATTTATATTATTCCCTAACGTCAGCTGAGATCCCAAAGAAAGTGTAGCAAATTTTGTTAAATTTCTTGTATAGTCAACATTTAATTCGAAACGGTTTGTATTGATGTCATTAGATCTATACTGACTGGTTTCATACTTGTTGCCATTGCTTCTGAAATCCTCTCTGGTAAGGTCGCGATCTCTGAAAGACCCGTTATTAAAAAATGTTAGGCCTGCAGACAAGCTCTGACCTTTTTTTCTTTTAAATCTAAGTGTATAATCTGCATTGAATGTTAAAGAATTCGCAGAGCTATTGGTTAAAATTCCCTGGTCAATAAATTGGGTTTGAACCTGCGATGCATTAAGACGATAGTCATCTAACGAAGAGTTACCTAAACCATCGCTGGTATTTAAGTTTACCGAACTTCTTAAGTTTTGCAAAGGTGTTATATCCCAATTTATTGATGCCCTGGCATTATGACTATTATTTTCATTCCTCGCATAACTATTCTGGTTCATATACGAGGAAACATTAGAGGCAGCATTGTAATTGGTTCTGTTCAAATCCGAACCGCTTATAGAAGGGTTATGCCTAAAGCTATAACTACCATTAACCGTAATTTTCTTATTGCTGAAAGCAGCATAGCCGGTCCCATTATAATTACCCAGCGTTCCCATTGTATAAGATACTCCGCTACTTAAACCTAAACTGTATCCTTTCTTCAATACGATATTTATAATACCATCTCCGTCAGCAGAGTATCTGGCTTCGGGATTAGTGATAACTTCTATTTTCTGTATAGCTTCAGACGGTAATACGGTTAACAGATCTATTAAAGTTTCGGAAGTATAATCAGATGGCTTCCCGTCTATAAATACACGGGTATTTACCTTTCCGGCAATAGTTGGCTTTCCATCCGGGTCTACAGTTACCATTGGAACAGTACGGAGTAAATCAGTAGCGGTACTTCCTTCTGCATAGACACTTTGGTCTACATTGAAAGTAATAGTATCTGCGCCAAATTCTACCACAGGTTTTGACGCCTTTACAACAACTTCTTCTAATACTGTAGCCGTGTTTGGGGTTAATTTAATATCAACTTTAGCATCTGAATTATCCGCATTTATAACAATTTCTTCGATCGTCTTGGCCTGATAACCCATGAAAGAAGCTTTAATTTTATATGTACCATACGGTAAATCATTAAAACTAAATTTCCCTTCTATATCTGTCATGAAATTTTTGACAGCATTTTCACTTTCTATTTTGTAAATGCTAATACCAGCAAAATCTATAACTTCACCAGTAGCTTCATCCTTTACTGAACCACTTACGTTTCCTACTTCTTTGTTGGTCTGAGCAAATACAGTAAGACCAAACAATAAAAAGAAAATTAGAAAAACGTATTTTTTCATGATTTAAATTTCAAAAACTTAATTGGTTCAATTAATAAAACTAGCGGTTTGCCCTGGCAATTATATGAATAATATTAACAAATTACTTCTAAAAACTATCATAATGATTAGTTCTCTGTAGTCTTTGCTAATTCCAATGCTGAAGTTGTAGTGTAATATTTAGCAATCATATTAGGCACTTCCCATTCTGGCAATTTTCCATCCTTTAAATAAGATAAGAATTTTTTTGTGACTTCTGCGAAATGTGCTTCGTGACCTAATTTATAGCTTTCAGGTATAATTACTTCATAGCCATTTGAAGTTTCTTTCAATTCAACACCAGGATACTTCTTCGCTAATTTCACAAATCCATCAAATAAAGATTTTTTATAATCCATGTTGTCTTTCTGCTTTGGTTCTATATATAAAACAGGCTTGAAACCTTGTTCTTTTCCCTGTTTAATCTTCAAGCTAGCTTTTGTACCTCTGATTTCTGAAAAATGTGTATCTCCGGTACCTTCAGGAGCCTGATAGTTCCAGATTACCGAAACCTTAGCTGAAACTCCTTTAATAGTATAATTCATTTCACCATTAGAATAGACACTCAGAATACTGTCTTTAACATCTTTCTTTAAAAACTCAGGATAAGAATCTTTATTGGTAGACTTTTTAAATTGAGAAGGGGTTATCAATGTTGCCCAACGTTTTGCTTCATTCATTTTAATGTCTTTCTGATAAGACAATACCTGTTCTGGAAAACATGTCCATTGTATAAGGTCTACCAAATGTGTGGTTACATCTACTAAACCATTACCTAATTGGTCTACATCATAGTACCAAGCAGGTCTGATTAACGGTGCCCCCGAAACATTTTTAAAAAAGTGGTGAACACTTTCTTTTATAATAGCGGGGTTATCTTTTGAGCCTTTTTCGAGTTCTCCAAAAACATCGCTCATCATAAATAATTCTTTTTGTAACGTATTGGTGATCTCATACCTTTCGGTCATGATATCATACAATAAAACGTTCTTCTTCTTAGCATCTTCAAAGGCACTTTTTAACAAATCGAATCCTTTAGCATCAATTGCCATTGGTTTATCAGCTAAAACATTAAAACCAGCCTGAACAGATTGTGCTATATAATTGGTTTTCTCTTTATTGTTTCCAGCTAATACAACAAGATTTCCTTTTTTTTCTGATAGCATCTTTTGCAGAAAATCTGCTCCTTTATATACATTTTCTTTCCAGCTTGTGGGTTCATCTTCACTTGTATTATATTTTTCAATAAGCCTTAAATGCGCATCTAATTCATCTCCTTCCGGTGCATATACATAAACTTCCGGACTAACTCCTTCATACATGGATTTTTGTACCAAAGCTGCATGAAAATGTCCTGGATTTAATGTTATTAACCTTACTTCTTCCTTTTTTTGATTCGGATTTGAACAGCCAAACATAGCAAATACCATTATTGTTAAACCATTTATTATCAAATTGTTCTTTTTCATCTTAAGTTTATGTTGGTTCTTAAAACAAGAGAAATTGTGTACGTTAACGAATATAAATGTTATTTCATTTAAAATCAAATATATTCAAATGTCCACGTTTTATTTTTTATAAGTCTTTTCCAGAAAATTCAGAATTTCTTCCACTTTATTATTGGTAATATAAGTGTAGGCTGCATGTCCTATCCCTTCCATAATTATCAATTTTGAAGATTTATTACCTTTCTTTTCTAAAAACTGATGCAAAGAGCTTGCATAGTCTACAGAAATCAACGCATCTTTATCTCCATGAAATGTCAGAACCGGTATTTTAGGATTAATAATTTGATCATTATTTTCCAAACCACCCCATAAGTTAACCACAGCTGCTATCTCGGGACCTTCCGACTTCTTACATAAACCAGTATAAAGTGCTGTCATCGCACCTGCAGATCCTCCTGAGATGGTCACTTTTTTCAAGTTGAAATTGTATTTCGAAGCATTATCTTTAATCCATTTTAACGCTAAATTTGCATCTGCACCTGCAATTTCTATGGCATGATGTAGACTTGGATGAAACTTCCCTGATGCCGGTAGTCCTTTAGCCATATTTGCACTGCAACTTGCTCCTTTTACCTTATTCAATTTCAAATAAAGCAGATAGTTTATAGAAACAACGGCAATGCCTTTGGAAGCTAATTTATTGCAAAACACAGCAGTTTGAGTTTTATCTCCTCCTGAGAAACCTCCTCCATGGATAAACATATAGACGGGTAATTTTTCCGATTTAGATAAATTAGCTGGTAAGTATAAATCTAACAATCTGTCTGAAGAAACATCGTTACGACTAGAATCTGTTTTCTCTGCATAACGAATATCTTTTAAAATATTTACTGTTTGATCTTGTTCTGAATTTGCCGGTTGTCCGGATGCTACCTTTATGCTAAGCAGGAATAGCAGGGAATAAAAGTATTTTTTTGTTTTTAGCATAATTATAAGTTTTATTTGAATGGGAATAGATGTAACGAAATAAGTTATTTATCACTCACTTTTAATACTGTTTAAAATGAAGACGTAATAGAAAATGAGATGCGAACATCTCATTTTCAAACAAACAGAAATCCCCCAAACCTATTTAAAAAATTATTACAGAGTCCATCTCCTTATTTTAAATCCATATATAGCATAATACGCTAAATATAAATAACAAGGGAACAATACCCAATAAGCTTCTCTCAGCCCATATTGGTCTGCAAAATGTCCATATACCAAAGGCATAATTGCATTACCACACAGTCCCATGATCATGATGGAAGAACCTAGTTTGGTAAAACGTCCCAAACCGTCCAGTGCCACTGGCCATATTCCTGCCCATACCAGCGAATTTGCCAGGCCCAGCATCACTACAAACCAAATAGAAACATCTGCTGTATGACCGAAAAGGGTAATATTCCCACTCGCTAGAACTATCAGCAGACTCAATGATGCACCTAATATGGTACAAAACCTTAAAGCATTTACCTGGCTAATAAAACGCGGTATAGTAATGATACCTATCAAATATCCAGTTATTGTAAGTGCTAATGTGTAAGATGGAAATACTTTAGCTTCTATCAGATTGATCCCCATCGATCCTGCATAACCAATAACTGTATCTATTGCCAGTATCTGGGTTCCTACGTGTATAAAAATGGCTACTGCACCCAATATTAAATGTGGAAACTGAAAAATACTGGTTTTGCCTGAATTAGCTTCTGCCAGTTCTTCACTTTCATTTTCGGTGTCTATTTCCGGAAGAGGAGAATATTTAATAAACAGTCCCAAGCCGATAAGCACCATTGATACTACAGCATAAGGCAGCATTACCCGTCTTATAAGTTCGTCCAGAGCCGTTGCTCTTTCTGCTTCACCCATCAATGGAATCTGTTTAAACAGTTCAGCGTCGCTTGCCTTTAGAACAGCTGCTGCGAATAGCAACGGTGCAAGGATACCTGCAAATTTATTACAAATCCCCATGATACTGATCCGCTGTGCCGCACTTTCCTGTGGGCCCAATACAGTAATATATGGATTAGAAGCTGTCTGTAAAATTGCCAGACCGGAACCTAAAGTAAATAATCCCAACAGGAATATTTCATAAGTTCTAAACCAGGCGGCCGGAACAAACAATGCTGCACCTACAGACATCACAAAGAATGCTGTCATCATTCCTTTCTTAAAGCCTACTGCTTTCAAAAGATATGAAGATGGTACCGACATCACCAAATAGGAGATGTAAAAAGCAAATGCCACAAGATAAGACTGAAAATTAGTCAGTTCACAGGCTATCTTGAAGAAAGGTATCAGAATGGCATTTATCCACGATACAAATCCTATAATGAAAAACACCAGCCCTATCAGCAATATGGAAATGGTGGTGTCCCTTTTGGTTAGCTGATCTGATGTTATTTTTTTGTCGCTCATTTTTTATCGGCTATATATTAAACTGTAGGTTCCCAACCTTTTTGATATTCTCTACTCCATAATTTCTTAGCAGCGGCACTGTTCAGGATTCTACCATTTTTAGGATCAATATCTAATGTAGCCCCTACTCTCTGAGCGATGTTTCCTAATTGAACAAGTAAAGTACTTTTATGTCCACTAACAATATCTGCATTCAATTTTCCACCTTTTTTTATTGCATCAAAGAAGTTTTGGATATGAATAGCGTCTAAAGCCTGTGAAGGGTTAGTTAAACTTCTGGCATCTACTGTTGTTTCGTTTTTAACTTGTTTTATCAGCTTTCCTTTAAGATCATAAATCTTATAACCATTATCACCTTCTATTTGTAACGACCCGTTTTCGGCATAAAATATCACGCCTACGCTAGCTCCTTCAATTGGTCTTCCATTACAACTTCTTCCTTCCCAGGTAATGGCACATTTATCTCCGAAGTCCATATTAATAACCTGAGTATCTGGAGTTTCCCAATCGTCTTTATAATGAAATCTTCCACCATTAGAACTAACTTTTGTAGGATAGTCTACCTGAAGCCCCCAACGAGCTATATCTACCATGTGGGTTCCATTATTAAGAGCTTCTCCTGTTCCCCAATGCCAGAACCAATGCCAATTATAATGAACTAAATTATCTTTGAAATCTCTTCTTGGAGCAGGTCCTTGCCATAAATCAAAATTTAACCAGGAAGGCACTTCTACTTTCTTTCCTATTCCGATTGATTTTCTGCTATTTGTATACCATGTTTTTGCAAAATATGGACGTCCGATTACTCCTGAATGCAGTTCTTTAATACCCGCCACTACATTTGGCCAAGACCTGCGCTGATTTCCCATTTGTATAATGTTTTTATACTTATCAACCGCTTTAATCAGTAATTCGCCTTCATTAGGATTATGTCCACATGGTTTTTCCAGATAAACATGCTTACCTGCTTTTGATGCTAAAATTGCGGCCGGAGCATGCCAGTGGTCAGGAGTGGCTACTACCAACGCATCCAGGTTTTTATCTTCCAGTGCTTTTCTAAAATCGCCTTCAGCTTTTGGTTTTCTTCCCTGAATTTCAGAAACTTTTGAAATACATTTATCCGCAGCTCTCGAATCTACATCACACACATATATAATTTCACAATTACTTTGTCCGGCAAAATTTGTTGCTAAAGCTAGCCCTCTCGCATTAACTCCCATAGAAGCCACACGAACTTTGTCGTTGGCACCTAATATATTAGCATAACTTTTTGCACTAAAACCCGGTAAAATACCTCCTACACCTATTGCAGCTGCACCGGTTACTGCATTTTTTATAAATTTCCTTCTTGTATTTTCATTAAAATTGCTCATAATTATCTTATTTGTTTACAATTGAACTGATTAAAACTGGTTTTCCTCCATTCTTCTTACTTTCGTCTGCAGCTTCCATAAACGCACAGATTTCCAAAGTCTCCTGTGGATCAAAAGGAGCCACTCCTGTTTCGAAGAATTTTATAATTTCTGAAAGCAGTGGATTATATCCTAAGAATTTACCGAACTTAGTTACCGATTTTTCACCAACAACAGTTCCACCAAAATCTTTTTTACCATCTCTTATTCCTCTGAATGTGCCTATTCTACCATCTCCCCATTCACCAACAGCTACATCACTACCTGCTGTAGAAATACGTGTTACGCTTTTACATCCTGTACCCATTACTGCAAACAACATCTCTATACCATGTATTCCGTACCAGAAAAAATCCGGATGAGTAGACTCTAGCGAGGCAGGACTATAAGTATCTGCTCCAATCACCTTTCCTATGCTCCCTTCCTTAATTTCTTTCATTCCTTCTATATATCTTAAAGAAGAAGACGAAAAAACAGGTGTATTATATTTTTTTGATGCTTCAAAGATTTTTTTAGCGTCTGCATATGAGGCTGCTATTGGTTTATCTATAAAAACTCTCTTTTTAGCTTTAAAAACCGGCAGGGCTTGTTCTAAGTGAACTCGTCCGTCATTAGTTTCTAAAAGTACAACATCTACCTTCTTTAAAAGGTCCTCTATAGAATTAACAATTTCCACTCCATGCTTTTTCACCTCTTCGGTAAAGCCAGGAATCCTATCCACACTTGTTTTTATATCTTTACTACCCTGCGGATAAGCGGCTACCACCCGATATCCCAGATATTCACTCTTACCAGAGTTTAATTCTTTGGTGAACGCCACAGAATGCGACGTATCAAGACCAATGATACCTACACGCTTTCCTTTAGTTTGATTTGCATAAAGATTGCTGGAAATCAAATTTGGTACGGCAGCGGCAGCACTTGCAATTGTTGCTGTTCTTAAAAATTTACGCCTGTTCAATTTATCTATACTCATAGCGATTGCTTTTGGTTTTTACTAAATGGTTATTCTGATTAATCAGAATTATATGAATGATGATGGATACTTTTCGAATACCTGATCAGACACTTAAGTGTCCATTTCCCGGCAGTCTATTAAATATCATACTTATTTGCATCCCAATGTTGCATTAAACCCGTTTCTACCGCATTATTTCCCATATGAACTGCAATAGCGGCATCTTTACCGGTTTCTACATTAGAAATCGGCTTTTTATTATTCTTGATACAATCAGCAAAAGCCATCACGGAATAAGCTGTAGGGTCCAAATTTAAACCGTCCACGCTTTTATAAGTAATTTCCTTGCCTTCTCCTGGTTTCAGGCTTTCCACTGTAGCTCCTGTTACGCCATCTACTACTCCCAAAGTTTTAGTTGTTGGTTCGGGATAAATAAATGCTCTTTCTCTTCTAATATCTATAGTTGCCTTAGATCCCATTATCCTCATAGCATAGCTATTGTATTGATTAGACAGAACAGAGGTCACACTAGACTTCACACGATTGTCGTACTCATATATTGTACGAACATTGTCGTAAGTTTCTCTCCCATCTTCCCAATAGTTTATATCTCCCAAACCGATTACCTTTTTAGGATGACCATTAAGCATCCAGTTTACAATGTCAATCTGATGGGCACACAATTCAGCAAGAACTCCTCCTGAATATTCTTTGTACATTCTCCAATTAACTACTCTATCATCTTCTCCTGGTTTCAAAGGTCTTCTCCAATCCGAGTTTCTGTTATATTGGCTCTCGAAATGTGTAATCTTACCTAACCATCCCTGATCTATAATTTCCTTTATTTTATAATACATTTGGAAATAGCGGTACTGATGCCCTACTTGTAAAACCAGGTTTGTAGAACTGACTCTCTTCACCAAATCTATAGCTTCTGGAATGCTATAGGTCATAGTTTTCTCTACATAAATATGTTTTTTTGCATCTAATGCATCTATACACATTTTATAGTGCAAGTACAAAGGAGTAGCGATAATAACCCCATCGATTTTCTTATCATTCAAAAGATCGTGGTAATTTTCGTAAAATTTTGCTTCTTTCGTCGCGTATTTTTTAATCGATTGAAGTGCATTTTTAGAAACGTCACAAAATGCAACGATGTCTATATTTTCTAATTTACTAACGATAGAACTTATACCGCTTCCTCTTTGCCCACAACCGATAAGTCCCAGACGTACTTTTTCTGTTTTTCCAAAAACAATTTGTGGGATTCCCGTTATTGACAAAGCTCCTAAAGCCAATGTTCCACCAGATATAAATTTCCTCCTTGTAATATCAATTTCGCTCATTTAGATCAATTATTCGTGTACGTTACCGAAAATAAATAAGATTTATCGTTTATCAAAATATATTTTAAATTTATTTTCATTCGTTAATCGGTTTAAAAAAATCAGGCTGATGAAAATCAGGTTTTTCTGATTTAATATAATTCCAGCACAGATAATAAGGCTGCTCCACCCCTCCGGCACATTTATAAAAATTACCAAATATTTTGTGGCTTTCTAAATACGACAGTTTATTGTAAATGAATACTCTGGTTGGTATCTTCAGATTCATCTTCCATTCTAAATATGAATTATTGTCCTTTAAAGGTTTAATTACGATAGAGCGTTCTATTGTTCTTAGAATATCTGATGATATGAACTCTCTTGGAAATCTGTTTTTACCATAGGCCATTTTGATATTCCCCATCATATTTACTTCCAGATTATAATAAGCTTCATCGTCATCAAATCTCGCAAAGAATTCCAAACAGCTGTCTTCATGTACACTCCCGTTATAGCTTCTGTACTTTGCTTCTATTGTCTCTTCAACCGATACGAATTCCAAATACAAGAAATCCTTATCGTAAGAAAGCATAACATTTGAAAAAATGTCTGACCTATAATAATCTTCCCAAGGTTGTTGATTTATTGCAAAAACTCGCATAAATTCCCTATCGTCTACCTGGCCCGCTTGTTTCTGCTTGGTATATAAGTCAATGTCTCCCAAACCTATGGTGTTAATTTCTATAAAACTGATAATTTTCCTTAGTAATAATATCTATTGGCATATGATATACTTTCTCTACATTGGCATTGTACACGAAATGCTGATAAAGTGCCATAATACCTCTGTACCCCTGTTCAATAGGCTTCTGACAAATTAAGAAGTCTATGGTTTCTTTTTTTAGATATTCTATGTTTTCTTTAAGAAAGTCGAAGCCTATCAATTTGATATTGTTAATCTTATGTTCTTCAAAAAACTTAGCTACAGAAGAAACCCTTGAATTGGTTACGAATATCAAGTCTATTTTATTTTTGGCAAAAGCTTTTTCCAATTCGGCACTTACTGCTTTATAATCAGTATCTCTGATATCCAATTTCAATATGTTATTTGATTTCTGACGCTTATCAAAATATTCCTTAAACCCTTGTTCTTTTCTTAGAAGGTGGTGATGGTTATCAATTTCTTTTGAAATATTTACGATTAAAATCTTTTCCTCGCTACCTATTAAAAATCCACATAAATGAGCTGCTAAGGCGCCTGCATGATATAAATCTGGCCCGATATAACATAAACTGGAAATATCTGGTAAATCGGAGTTAATGAATACACACGGTATTTTAGCCTTTGAACATTCTTTAACAAAGTCTATAGATTCTTCTATAAACATTGGAGCCAGTAAAATACCATGATATTTCTTCTCCGAGATTTTCTTTGTCTCTGTTAAAAATGATTTTTTATTATTTTGATCAAAGAAATACTTATCTATTTCTATTCCATAGGTTGCTATTTCAGACTCAGCTTGTTTAATTCCTTCCAAAGGAGCATCCCAATAGTCGGTTTCTTTTGAAACGGAAGGAATTAAAACTGCAAATTTTAAGATTTCTTTTGATGCGAGCCTTCTTGCCAAAATATTTGGTTTATAGTTTAGCTCTTCAATAATTGCATTTATTTTAGCTTTGGTTTTTGGAGAAACACCTACTCTATTATGCAATACTCTGTCGACTGTAGCTATAGAGACATTTGCCCTTCTGGCAATTTCTTTTACTCCAACCAATTCTTTTTCTTCCTTTTTCTTCATCAATAGTCTTTTAATACCTTTTTCTGCTTATTAAGAAAATGTTAAACGCAAAATACGAAACTAAACTACATTAATAAAATAAGTTATCTACTTATTTTTATAAACGCAGAGAGAGACGAGAATTAGTTAGTATAAAACTGGTAATTTTCTTTGGTAACAATGTCTATGGGCATATGATGTACTTCTTTAACTTTTGTTTTATGAACACAATGCTGATAAAGAGCCATTACACCTCTATAACCTTGTTCAATTGGTTTTTGACAGATTAAGAAATCGATAATTCCATTCTTTAGGTATTCTACATTTTTCTGAAGAAACTCGAAACCCACTAACTTGACATTCTCTATTTTATGTTTCTTAAAAAATTCAGCCACATAAAAAACCCTTGAGTTAGCTACAAATACCAAATCTATTTTATTGCCATTAAGTGCCTTTTTCAGCTCCCGACTTACCGCCTGATAGCCGGTGTCTTTAATATCTAATCTCTGGATATTATTTAACTTTTTATGCTTATGATAATACTCTTTAAAACCTTGCTCTTTTCTTAAAAAGTGTCGGTGATTAACTATTTCCGATATATTTACTATTAAAATACTATCTTCTTCACCTATTAAATATCCACATAAATGTGCTGCCAATGCACCTGCATGATACAGATCCGGACCAATATAACATAAACTTGAGGTATCTGGTAAATCGGAGTTAATAAAGACACATGGAGTTTTAGTTTCGGCACATTCTTTAACAAAAGATGCAGATTCTTCTATAAACATAGGGGCCAATAAAACACCATGGTACTTTGATTCTGTAATTTTCTTTGATTCTTTTAAGAATGATTTTTTGTCATTTTGATCAAAAAAGAATTTGTCAATTTTTATTCCATAAGTTTCAATTTCCGACTCAGCCTGCTTAACTCCTTCCAAAGGTGCTTCCCAGTAATTGGTCTCTTCAGATACAGATGGAATTAAAACAGCAAATTTTAAAACCTCTTTCGATGCCAATCTACGGGCTAGAATATTTGGTTTGTAATTTAGCTCCTCTATAATTGCATTAACCTTGGCTTTCGTTTTTGGAGAAACACCTTTTCTATTGTGCAAAACCCTATCAACGGTAGCGAGAGCAACATTTGCCCTTCGGGCAATTTCCTTTACTCCAACCAATTCTTTTTCTTCCTTTTTCTTCATCAATAATCTTTTTAATACTTACTGCCTTCTAAGAAAATGTCAACACAAAATAAGAAACTAAATTACATAATAAATCTTGTATTTAATATTACAGATTCAAAAGTGAAGAACTATCTTTATCAATAAATAAAATAGCGTCTTCGTGAGATCTAAGTATAGTTGATGGATATATTTGTTTTATTTCTTCTGTTAAAGTTAACCTAACAGCATTTGCTTTAGTTTTTCCAGGAACCATACAAAATATTTTCTCACCTTTTATTAAAGCGGGTACAGTTAAGGTAAGCGCATATTCTGGTACTTTTTCAATTTTAACGAAACATCCGTCATTAACTTGTTGTGTCCTACATGCCTCGTCTAAATCTACTACTTTTACTAACTTGGAGTCATTGAAATCTGCTACATGAGGATCGTTAAAAGCGATATGCGTATTTTCTCCTATCCCCATACAAACAATATGTGGCGGGAATTGCATTAATAAATCTTCATACCGTTTACATTCCTCTTGTAGATCTCTCGCCTGCCCATTAATATAGTTTACGGTCTTAAACCTAACCTTTGAAAAAATCTTATCTTTCAAAAAATTGCCAAATCCTTGTGGAGCATCTTCTTCTAATCCCACATATTCGTCCATATGGAATGCATTTATTCTCGTCCAATCTACATCTTTTTGTACTATATGTTCAAAAAAATCATTTTGGGATGGAGCAGCAGCGAAAATCATATTGATATAATCTTCTGTCTTTAGCAACTCATTTATTGCATTTGCTACATGTTCGGCAGCATCTTTCCCTAAATCTTCTCTGGTCTTAAATACTCTGACTTTTAATAAGTCTTTCTGCAAAGTCTTCATTCTGATAAATTGATTTTCCTTCTATAATCGTATTGATAATATTAATGTCTTCATCGAATATAACGATGTCTGCATCTTTGCCTATGGTTATACTTCCTTTTTTATCTCCTAAACCTATTATTCTAGCTGGTGTAGAAGTTATCATCTGTATAGTTTCCAATAAACCTATTCCTGCATCTTTATGTATTGTTCTAACTAATCTATCCGCAGTCGCAACACTACCGGCAAAAGCTGTTCTATCTGGCAATTTAGCAACTCCATCTTCTATAATCACTTTAACACCATCTTTTAAATCACCTAAAATACTTTCTCCCTCACCCATACCTGCACCTCTCATTGCATCGGTAATTAGGGCAGTTCTAGAAGGCCCTTTTATCTTATAAATAAGTTGAAGTAAAGGCACAGGCAGATGAACACCATCTGCAATAATCTCTACGTCCAGTTCGTCTATTAAATATCCGCTTTCTACTACTCCTGCGTACCTGTAAGCATTTCTTCTGGTCACACCAGACATTGCAGAATAAAAATGTGTCAATAAAGTATAACCATTTTCAAAAGCTTCCTGTACTTCTTCGTATATTGCGTCTGTATGTGCTATAGCCGGTAATACTCCTACTGATTTCAAATAACGAGCAAATTCCATGGCTCCATCAAGTTCTGGAGCAGCACTCCATCTACTGATTAGATGAGCCCATTGAAGAATTTCTTTATATTCATTAGGATCAGGCTTTCTGATATACCTTGGATCTTGCGCTCCCCTTTGCTCCATAGAAAAATAAGGCCCTTCTATATGCATTCCCAGGAACCTGGCACCATGGGTGTTTATTTTATTAGCTTCTTCATATGCATGCAGGGTCTTAATTAAGTCTTCTTTCAGGCTGGTTAACGTGGTTGGACACATTGCTGTAGTACCGTGTTTTGCATGTAGTTCTGCTATATTAAGAAACGCCTCAACAGAGCGGTCCATAAAATCATAACCTCCTCCTCCGTGGACATGCAGGTCTATAAATCCTGGTGAAACATAATTTCCTTGTGCATCTATAACTTCTGCCCCTGGCGCATCTATATAAGACTGGCTCACTTCTACTATCTTTCCACTCTCTATCAGCACACTTCCTCCTTTAATTATTTTATACGGGGTAAGGATATCTCCGTTTACTATTTTCAGTTTATTTTCCATTTAGTACCTACAATTTTTTCGTGTACGTACACGAAATTATATATATTTTATAAAATTTCAAAACAAATGCATCAATTTGTTTTAACTGATCATTTAAATAAGCAATTATGTAAAGGAAAAGTTCATAATTAGTAATAAATCAATTTAATCATATTAAAATAATAATTGAAAATACAATAAAATTAACAGATTTTTTATACCACAATCAGAGCTCTTATTTCAGAAAATATTCAAAGAAATCATAAGCTATACCATTCGAATAATCATTAGGTTCGTGTAACGTTCTATTTTGCATAGCAACTCTGTTTTCCAAACCTAACAATCTATTTATTTTCGTAATATGATTAAGTGCTGTCCAGCGAACTGGTTGGTCTGAGGCTCCTCCAGAAACTAAAAATGGACGTGGAGCCATTAGTGCCATAATCTCGTGTAAATCATATCCTTCTTTAAGTAATTTAGGATAAAGTCCTTTGGCTCCTTCTATATCGCCTTTTTTACGCCAAACGTTTTCCCATGGTGTTGGATAATACCCCAGATACCAGGGCTCCCAATAGTTGACCAGACTACCTTTATTTTCATCAAATACTACACCAGGATCTGACCAGACTGCACACGCAAATTTATCGAATAAACAAGACCCAAACATAGCCCACTTCCCACCAAAAGAATGTCCCATTATTCCTATTCTTTTATTGTCTACATAAGGTAAATTAGACAATAAATACCAGGAATTTGCTGCAGCATAAGCTAACATAGACAATGGTTGGACTTTCGCGTTTTCCCTGGAAGGATAATAAATAGAGTATGTGCGGTCTTTAGAGGCCTGTGTGGTACCAATAGACAACGTTACAAAGCCTCTTTTAACCAACTGCAGGGCAAAATCCCGATTGGGTTTTCCTTCTCCTATAGCAGTTTTGGGTTCATAAAAAGTTGTAACTACCGCTGGGTACTTCTTTTTATTTAATTTTGGTACTAAAAGATAGGCTTCTGTCTCTTCTGTTGGCGCCCATTTATAACTAATTCTGTATTGTGTATACCCATCTTTTTGCTGAGTTTCCAACACTTTCATCTTTTGTTTTTCGATTAGGGCCGGCCAGTTTCCCATCATGTCATTCCACTTGGTATAGATTTCATTTCTGCGTTTTTGCCAGTCTTTCTTGGTTAATACTGTGTCACCATTATAAAACTTCAACGGAGATTTATAACTACCATATTGCCCTGCAAATTCCGAAGGAGCAGAAAAATAAGGACCTATTCTTTTCCATAACTTTTGTTTATTAACAGCGTTTTCTTGAGAATGTACTGCAAAAGAAATTGCAGAAATCATTAAAAAAATGATACAAACTTTATTTTTCATATATACCCAATCAATATTATTTATTAGATTAATTTTCTAAATCGGAGTGCGATTTTAGCATTGATATAAATTTTGGACTAAGACTACTTCCTTGTGATTTAAGGAAGCTCAATATATCTTTTCCCAACATGGTATTTGAGTGATTAAATCTCAATTTTTCGTTTATCTTGATAAAATCATAACTTTTTAATGAGGATGGTACAAACTTACCGGTTATCTTAGGAGAATGAACAGTACAGTTGGAAAAAACAGTTGCTAATGTAGTGTCTAGTTCTAAAGCTATTTCTTCCTCAGAAGTAACTTCTGGTAAAATTTTACATTCGGATAGGTAAATCTCTCCCTTCATTATTCCTAATTGCTTACTTTTAAACGCAGATAGATTTGAATTTCTAATTATCACTTTAGCAGGCAAGCCAGAAATATCCATTTTTATTGACGGACAGTTCACTATTTCAATTTGCAGATACAGAGAATGATTATCCTTTATATCCTTTGTGCCATTTTTAACCAGGATATGGTTATTTTTTTCTTCTGCTTTTAATCCTGAAAAATCTTCTAAGCTAACATTATCAATAAGTATTTTACTGTTAGGTTTCAATTCAACACCATCATAACTTCCTTTTGCATCTACATAATATCCTTTCGGATTATAAAGTGTTACTATACGAACACCTTTGTTTTCGCCATGAACAATAACATTTCTGAATTGAACATTTTTGGGGAATTTGATTCTTTCTCCATGTTTCATTTCTGAAAAACCGCTCAGACTCATTAAATAAAGTGGTCCTTTAGATTTATTATTCTCACAATCGATCACCAGATTCTCTATCGAAATTGTTCTACCGAAAACAATCGGATATTTATAATCAAAATCTGCAGGATTGAAATCCAGAATGTTATTATAAACACTTTCTGCCGGAATAAATTTACAATTGGATATTTTGATATCTCCATCCCACTTAGATCCGAAATCTCTTCTGAAATTTATAAAAGAACGATTTTCGCAAGTGGTATTCTGAATAATAAGATCTCCTCCTCCGGTAATAGAAATTCCTCTATAACCAATTCTCGAATTTAATATGGACAGATTCCAACAATGAAAGTGAACGTCTACCCTATTTAAATGACAACCATCTATTTTAAAGTTCTTGTTCATATTAGTTCCAAAAACTCCCCAATGTATTGAGCTGCCTTCAGCAGTAACATTTCTAAACGTTGCATTTAACATTCTTCCACCCGATATCCCATAAGTACCTGCGGGAACATCATTTGCTGTTCCTTCCCGATCCTGTTCATACGGAATAAGACGGATATTTTCTAATTTGACATCGTAAACTTTGCTAAAATTATAAAATCCTGTTCTCGCGTTTGGTGCAGTGTCTTTCTTCCCGTCTTCTAATCTGATAACCTGGTTGCTTATTAACGTTCTTGACCTTACAATCCCAAAACCATTTTTTGTATACCCTTTTCCATGGCTATTGCCCGAAAGATAGAAACATCCTCCATTTACAGTAAGATAAGTATCATCTACAGGAATTATTTCAATTGTAGTAAAGTCCTTAAAGATATATGCTACTTCTCCTAAAACTTTTCCGTGTTCTTCAATATATACAAATTCCTGCTTAGCCCAGGATTGCCCGGTAAATCTTTCTCCGGACCTAAACCCTACCTTATCATTAACATCTTCTATATAAATCAAATGCCCAGAAAACGGAGAAAACTCTTCTACAACACTTACACCCGGTTTAAACTTATTCACAATATTTACCTTTTCCTGAGCAGAAAAAGCCTTTTTCACCTTTTGCTTTTTACTCGCTATAACGAACTTGTTTGCCTTTGGTGTATTAAACTGTTCATCTATGTGAAAAATAGAATTTCCCCATTCTACATTATTATAGATTTGTATAGAATTAGTTTCTTTTAACCAAAACTCACCTGTATAATTAAATACAGGAAGATTTTGACCATTGGCATATCGATGCGCTTTTTTGATCTCTATCCCGTCATCATGTACTCCATCAGATACGGTACCAAACATTTTGTAATTAACTGCAGACACATTAATTAATAAAGCGAATAAACCATTTTGAAGCGCTATACCTGCTTCATACTGATCCTGTTTATCAGAAATTAAATATTCTGCATGTCCACCATCGTTAGGCTGATGATATCCTAACGTTTTAACAATATCTCCCTCCTTCAATTTCTTCTCAGAAACTAAAGCATTGATATTTGGGAAGAATTTTATCGTACCAACTGCTATATCCCCTTTTTTTGAAGCGTAGGACGAATGAGCTATACCTCCTGCTGTTAAAACAGTTACTCCAAGAGTTTTTAATATATTTCTTCTAGTGGACATATATTTTAAGATTAATTGACTATAACTAAATTATACGCTACGGGATACCAGGATGGACCTATATATTTTGCATCTAATAACTTTACGTGAAGTTCATCTGATAGTTTGCAACCAAAATGATTTTCTTTAGCATTTTTAAAAACATAGGGTTTAACAGATGAAGAAGTCGAGATATAAGCCAATCTATTGTTGCTTTTTAAACGTAAATCTTCTTTTATAAATCCTTCACCGTTTTCTTTTGATGAGCTGGAAACGAGGTTCTTAATAATTTCCAGTTGATGTCCAGACTCTATTACCTTTAATGCTTTTTCATTTCCATATATTAAATTATTAGCGATTATGGTACTTACCGGGACGACAAAGGACTTATCGTCTTTTCCTACTCCAACATAAAATGGGATACCACAATTAATAAATGTATTTGAAAAAACAGCACAATCTTTCACCTGATCGTATCCATGTAACGGCGGGTTTTCCCAGGCATTTCTGAACGATATAGGTGCATAGAAGTCTGTTCCAATAATACCAGAAAAATGATTATCAAAAATACGATGTCCGTCACCTGTCACTCTAACCCCTCCCATTCCCTCTTTTTTATTTCCTATAAATATATTTCCTGATACCGTAGCTCTTTTTCCATGCCTTAAAGAAATGGTACCGTTACTTTCATAGAACAGATTGTTTCTGATTATATTATCGCAAGATTTATTAGATATAATTTCTATTTCTCCATTACAATTTTTAAAGATATTTTCTTCGATAATAATGTGTGATGAGAACATAGAAGTGTTCCAGTTCCCAGCTCTGATGCTCTCTCCTCCATTCATACCCAGCTCTGGTCTATAGTCAAAGAAGTTATGGTCTATTCTATTATAACCCGGCCTTTCTTCCGCTTCTGCAACGATAGTACAACCTTTATTAGTTTTCCCTTTAAAATAGCAGTGGTCTACTCTATTATTACGGCCATACATCGTTACCCAGGCAAAAAAAGAATCTTTACTTAGTAAGCTGTTTGTTGTTTCAAGAAACACACTATTGGTTAAGCGACAGTTTTCTGCTGCTTTTGAAATAAAGACGACACTTCCTTTAGGAATATTGGTGTCTACAAATTTCAAATTTTCTACTGTAAGGTACTGCCCGTTTATTAAAAGTGTTGAGCCTTTCGATATGATGGTTTCTCCGTTACCTTCTCCAGAAAAAATGATGTTTTTTTCTTTGGTTCCATTGCCTTTTATAACCAGCTTTTGGTCTGTCCAAAGCCCAGACTTAAGAATTACCTTGTCTCCAGGTTTTAAGACTAGTGCCTCTAATTCAGAGGCACTTTCTATTTTATATTCTTTGGCCTGTATATTTGTAATTTTAATTACTAAACATATAAGCAGGAAAACTGAATATAATCTCATTCTTTTTATTAATAATTTATAATCTGAGATGGCTGTTTTTCTTTATGTAAAAATTCCTGTACGAATTCATCATCGTTCAGATGAGGATAATTCTCGTATACTCTATTGATTTCTTCTAGTTGACCATCGGAAAGCTCTTCTTTAGGATTAAGACACCATCTTCCCTGTAATAGTCCTTGTTTCCGCAATACTTCGTGAATACCAGGAATACATCCATGAAAATCATGAGCCGGATCAAATAAAGCTGCATTTACATCTGTAATTTGTACCCCTAATGTCAATAGTGCCTCTGCTTCTTCCACAGTTTTATTTGCTCTGTATTTCTTTATTCTTTCAAGGAGACGTACTACATTATTGGTCCAAACAGCCCAGTGCCCTAATAAACCTCCCTTAAAACCAACAGTTTGTATTTCTCCGTTAACAGGGAATTTATATTCTGTTAAAAGATCGGCTACAATATTATCATCATTACCTGTGTACATAGAGATCTTATCCCTTCTGGAAGAATTTGCTACAGCTCTCATCACGTCCAACGTTTGATACCTGTTGAACGATGCACATTTTATTGCCTCTACATTGTCTATTTCAACAAATTTTCTCCAGAAGTCGTAACTAAAAATTCTTCCTCCTACAGAAGGCTGCAAATAAAATCCAAATACGGGGATGATTTCTGCAACAGCCTTTACTCGTTCCAGTATTTGCTCTTCTGTCCACCCCTGCAAACCTCCCATACTTAATAAACCAATGTCATATCCTAAATCAACCGCAATCTTAGCTTCGGCTTTTGCCTGCTCAGTAGGCCCGCATATGCCCGCTATTTTAATGAACGGTCTGTCTAATTTTGCCCGGTCAACTTCTTCTGAAGCCCATTTTAAAACCGTAGAAAAAAGATTGATTTCCGGATCCCTGATTTCAAACTGCGTGGAATGTACTCCTACGGCAACGCCTCCTGCTCCAGATTCTATATAATAACGGGTTAACTGCCTTTGATGAAGTTCATCAATCTTTCTTTCTGCTGTTAATGCTAAAGGATGTGCTGGTAACACTGTACCTTCGTCCAAAAGCTGTTTAAGTTCTTTGCTTAATCTTTTCATTAAAATTTACCTCCTCTTTCCTGGAAATGTGTCGCTTTTCCAAATTCTTCTCCACCTCGAGTTAACCAAATCGCGGTAATGTCTATAATTTCTTTTATAGTTACTTGCGGATATCCAAATAACTTATGGCACTCAGCTGCATTATTTAGTAATGCGGTTCCTTCTGCTTCATGTTGATAAACTGGCTTTTTATTAAACTTTCTGCCAAATTCCTCTGCGACCCATTTAGTAGACAAAGTTTCAGGTCCAGTAACATTTAAAATCTTTGCCGGACTTTCACAATGTAGTAAAGATCTTATCGCTATTTCGTTAGCATCGCCTTGCCAGATAACATTTACATTTTCTGTTCTTAAGTCAATTGGTCTTTCTGCCAGTACAGATTTCGCAATTTCCATAATTACACCGTATCTGAAATCTACTGCATAGTTAAGACGGTATATAAGTAGTGGGGTATTGTTTTTTTTAGAAAAATATTCAAATACTCTCTCTCTACCTAAACAAGATTGTGCGTATTCTCCAATAGGTTCTGGTGTAACTTCTTCGCTTACCCCTCCAGCTGTTACGGGTACGAAAGGCAATACATTACCAGAGGAAAATGCTACAATATTTGAGTTTTTAAATTTCTCGGATACTCGCCCAGGTAAGTACGCATTCATTGCCCATGTGAACCCTTCGTTCCCCACTGTACCAAATTTATGACCGGCTAAATAAATAACATTCTTTACCTCCGGAAGCTTGGAAAGCTCTTCATCGTTTAACAAATCACAAGCTATTGTCTCTATTCCTGCTTGTTCTAATTCTTCCCTTGCCTTTACGTCGCTAAACCTTGAAACGCCAATAATACGCTTATTTATTCCTGCTTCTTTTACTGCTGCCGCTGCCAGTTTTCCCATACTTGGCCCCATCTTTCCCCCAATACCCAGCAGCATAATATCGCCATCTATATTTTTTATATCTTCTATAAGTTTAGCACTTGGTCTGGTTAATCTGTGTTCTAAAGCTATTAAATCTTCCATAATATGTTATTTTATAAATAAATCGTATACGTTGCTTATCGCTAAAAAAGTAAGTAATAACAAACCTAATACACCGAATATATTGGTGAATTTGTTGTTTTTATGCTGTCCCATAATCTTTTCGTCTCTCGCCACCAGGAACATAGCAATACCTATAAAAGGAACTAAGAAAATAGTCACACTCTGAGCTAGTACAATCAGTTCCAAAGGAAGCTTTCCGAATATTATCGCTATTGTTGCTCCTATAATCATTAATATAGCTATCAAAACACGTACTTTGACAGATTGCAATTTGCCCCCATACCCTAATGCGTCTCCTAACATGGTTCCTCCAACTGAAGCATTACCTACTACTGAAGAAAAGGAGGCTCCGAACAAGCCTATTAAAAACAAGATTGACGCATAATGCCCAAATAAGGGCTCTAAAGCTTTCGCCATATCCATAGCACTTGTTAGTTTTACTCCTTTTGGATGTAGCACTGTTGCAGCACAGACCATTACTATCGCACTCATTAAGCCTAATATGACCATACCTGTAGTACTTTTATCAATAACGGGTTCATCTTCCACACCTGTTTTTTTTCTTTCCTGTACTAAATAGGCTTGATAAAATGCTCCTACAATTGAAAAACAGGAAGCCATAAATGCAATAACCAGGCCTACGGAGCCTTCCGGCAAACTAGGTACAAAACCTTGTATGATGTCTTCTGCCTTTGGATTGACTACAAAAACTGTGATTATAAATGACAGCAGCATCATAAATATTAACAACAGCATTAATTTCTCCAGGATTTTATAAAATCCTCTGAAAAACAGTAGCAGAATACCTATAATATTAAACACAATTACCCAAATCTTTGATGATGTACCGGTAGCTTCTCCTATTGAAATTCCTACGCCGATTGAATTACCTGCCTGAAAAGACGCTGCTACTAAAAATATTCCTACACCAATGACAATAGCTGCCCACTTGCCCCATTTTTGTCCAATTAATGTTAAAAGTGATTCTTTCTTTGTTATACCTATTCTACTGGCCATTTTTGTAAAAATAGTCATGAAGAAAATGGCAACTACCACAATCCATAACAAACTATAGCCATAGTCTGTCCCTAATTTAGAAGTGATGGTCATTTTGCTAGGGCCAAAAACGACGGCTGCTATAATTATACCCGGGATGATTTCTTTAATCCGTTTTACCAGTTTTGATTCTTGTTTTATTTCCATTTAGGTTTAGATTGTTTGTTATCTTAATTTTTTAATTTCTGATGCTTGAATTGGCTCCGCATTATTCCCCCAGTTTTTTCTGATATATGTTAATATTGCTGCACCTTCCTCATCATTAAGGAATTTGAAAGCAGGCATCTGCTCTGGTTTATTCTCGGTTTTCTTACCTTTTAAAAATACCTTTATCAGATCTGCTTTATTTCCTAACACTATTGACGAACCTTTTAACGCCGGAAAGCTACCTTCTACTCCAGACCCATCATCTTTATGACATGAACCACAATAAATACTATACAGCTGGTCTATATTGTCTATAGAATTATTTTCTGATGCTAACTTTCCTTTTGACACTTTTTCACTGGTTATTTTGGAGGCCTTGCTTATCTTTAGTATCCTGTCATCAAATTCTACGGGTTTACTATAAGGATTCCAGTCTTTGTTACTGGTAGAAACATAGATGTCACCGTTTGGCGAAACACAAACACTTCTTAATCTACCGTATTCGTTTTCCAGAAAAATATTTTCCGATAGTATCTTTGTACCATCATTATTTAGTTTTAATACGCGAAGGCTTCTTGCTTTCAACGTTGTTAAAAGTAAGCTGTTTTCCCATTCAGGGATGTTATTGCTACCATAATGGGTCATTCCTGCAGGTGCTATAGTTGGTGTCCAGGAAAGCAAAGGCTCTATCGTATTGTATTTTTCGGCGTATTTCTTCTCTTCTTCTGTATCATGTATGCCCTCTATATTCGGCCAGCCGTAGTTTCCCCCTTTTACAATAAGATTAACCTCGTCTTCTAACGCATCTCCATGTTCAGATGTATAGAGAAAACCTCTTTTAGAAAACACCAATCCCTGCATATTCCTAAACCCTTTGGCCCACACATAGCTTCCTTCAACAGGGTTATTTTCCGGTACTGTTCCATCTATATTTAAACGCAATATCTTACCATTTAAACTCTCATCATTCTGCGCATTTTTATAGTTTGCAGCATCTCCCGTAGCCCATAAAAGTTTGCCGTTAGGCGATATAGCCAATCGGGAACCATTATGCCCGGTATTTCCAGGTATAACTAATAATGTTTTTGGATTAATTAAGGTATCTTGCTGTATGGTATATCTAACCAGTTTTGAAAATATCTTCTTATTATCTTTTATGGTATAATCGACAAAAACATATGGATACTCTCTGGTATTAGGATGAATTGCCATTCCTAATAAGCCGGTAGTTCTATCTTTCCATACTTCTTTAATTTCCAATATCCGCTTTTTTTCACCGGTCTTGGGATCTATTTTACTAATTTCGCCATGCTGTTCTGTCATCCATATCTTATCATCCGGACCCCAGGTGATTTCCCATGGAACATTTAATCCTTTTGCAACAACACTGATATCTAGAATTGATTTATCTAATTGGATATTCTGTTCTACGGGGATAATTGCCTCTTTACGCTTACGGGGACTGCATCCCAGTACAGAAAAGCATATTAAAAACAGAATCTTATTATTTGCGCTACTAAACTGCATATTTACATTAAGTTTTTCTCTTGATTTGCCCCACTTTTCAGCAGGGCAAAAACAAAAGAAGCAAACAAAAAACTAATTATTTCTTAAATTATTGGTTAACCAGCTATAGGTTTTCTCTCTTTGCGGAGGATATATTTTATGTATCCCGCTGGGAACTATAAATACTTGTTTAGGTGATTTAACAGAGTTATAAGCCGAATAAAATGACGTTGGCGGCGTTGTCTCATCATTAAATCCCCACGAGAAAAATCCCGGAACTTGTATGCGCTTTGCAAAATTAACTACATCGTAATAAGACAAAGCTTTCATTACCTGTTCTTTATTATCCTGGTAAAGTTCTGGTTTGGCAAAAAAATGTGGCCATCCGCCAGCCCTGTTATTTAAATATCCTGTAAAGTCACACATTGCAGGGCATAAGGCAACAAAATAATTGATTCTTTTTTCTAATGAAGTTGTGATAATAGACAAGGCACCGCCCTGACTAGATCCCCAACCACCAATATGTTTTCCATCGAACTTTGGCAGAGAATAAATAAAATCTACAGACCTTACACAACCTAAAATCACATTCTTGTAGTAAAAAGAATCACGATTAGACGCTCCTATATATTGGTAGCTCTTTAATTCGTTAGCCTGCAAATCTGTATAATATGATTTGTCTTTAATTACTGGTCTACCGTGAATATATAAATCCAGCGTAATAAATCCTTTAGCTGCATTATTTTGGTCTCCACTTAACGGTAACCAACCAGCACCAGGAAAACGTATAATAGCTGGGTATTTCCCTTCTTTTTTAGGTACACTTAATACTCCATAGAATTTTTGTACACCATTATTAAATAAATGATATTCTGCCTGATATACATCTACCAGATCATTACTTCTTTCTGGAATAGGAGTCAATTTAGAATCCAAAGGAATACTTTTAGAGTTTTTAATTGCTGCTGCCCAATATTGGTCGAAATCTGCTGGCGTTACCGCTGTCGGTTTTATTTTTTCTGGTTCAAAAGCTGCAGTAGCTAATTCTTTATAAATTTTCCCTTTAACATTTACTCTTACATCACACCTCAAAAAGCCAGGTTCACCCATTGTTCCCCCTTCTAACTTTGCGTATCCATCTTTAACAGTTACCCGCCCTTTTTTTGTTGGAACCATTTTTTCCGGACCTATCATATAGGATAAATCTGCAGATTCTACAGGCTTACCATCTACAAAGAGTTTTATATTGAACGTAGCCTGCTCACCTACTTTATAGATCCAATCGCTTTTATCGGGAGTAACTGAGAAATCAATACTTTTTGTTACTGTAGATTTTGGATCTTCTACATCAATTCCTGCTGTTGTGGCCTGAGCATATAAAGACTGCTGAACACCTGCTAATCCGGCAATTACAAGCGCAAGAATGAGTATAGCCTTTAATTTTTTCTTTATGAGAACTTTCATGTATTTAGTGGTTAATAAGAATCAATTTGTAGAGTAACATACTTTTTTATAACTGGATAACTTCATTTGTTTAGCTAATATAATAATTAATTGAGGTACGTGACCGAAAAAAAATATAAATTTTTATTTAAAAGTCGCCACACATATCATAACATACTGTATTACAATGATATTATATCTAAAAAAAACAAAAAAATGTTTAATATAACCCCATACAGCATCAAAGAAACCTTGTCTGTCTGTATGGGTTATTATTTTTGCAATCAGCCCCTATTTTATTCCATTTTGAACCATATAAAATAAATTCACTTTTAGACCTTTTAAATTATTGCTTCAGGTATTTAATAAGATTAGATTTCCCTTTTTCTATAACCTGTATATAATAAACTCCTATTGGCTGTTTAGATATATCTATAGCCTGGTTATTTCCCGAAACATTAGTATAAGATTCAACTAATTTACCCGTCTGGCTATAAACATTAATTTCTGTATCTGCCGAAAATGAAGGCAACTGAACATTCGCAATACCAGATCCCGGATTCGGGTATAACTTCAAACCCTCCATTTGTAATAGATTATCTATAGCTACAGTTTCTTTTGAATAAGAAAACGTTCCATTTATATCCACTTGTTTCAAGCGATAGTAATTGATTCCGTTTAATGGATTTGTATCTAAATAATTATAGTTTATTTTTATCGTTGACGTACCCGAACCTGCTAGTCTTTTTATTGGAGAAAAGTTTATTCCATCAGCACTTCTTTCTACTTCAAAATATTCATTATTTGTTTCTGAGAGGGTCTCCCAACTTAACAGATTACCCATAGAGGTTCTACTTCCTTTAAATTCTATTAGAGATACTGGAAGAGAAGTTGAACCCCATTTCATGATATAAACATCCCAGCTTCCCCCTCGATAATAAAAATCGGCTCCGGTTCCCGCAAAATTAGTAACAGTTGTATTTGCAGATCCTGTTCCTGATGCCATACCGTTTGCATATACAGTAGTATTATTTACTACCAATCCGCAAACATAATCTGTCCCCGCTGTTACAACAAATTTCCTATCTGTTACCGTCCCGTTGTCAGAGTCCATCTTAAATATATACCCATCTATACCTTGTGTTGCAACCAATTGCCCGTCGATGTTGATTCCATCTCTCGCAAATCCTGCAGCAAAAATTTCTTTATTTTTATTTACCGCCACCTGATAACCGTAAGAAGTATTTCCTGTATTAAATATTTTTGCCCATACACCATCTCCATTTTCGGCGTTAAACTTGGCTACATAAGGCGAGATTTTAGAATTATCAGGAGTGACTTGTAAACCTGCAAAATCAATATTACCTGATGCCACCGGTACGTATCCCGTCAAATAAACACCTCTATTAGTTAGAGTACTTTCTCCGTCAACAATAATACAATGAGTAGACCCTGTTCCTGAACTTAAAATAGCTCTTGCCCAAGACACAGTACCATCAGAAGCTGTAAGCTTTGCGAAATAAGAGTTAGTCCCTGTTCCAGATAAATTATGTGTTCCTATTGTTATTGCAGCAGAAAAGAAGCCAGCTATATATATTTCATCTTCAAAATCAATTGCAACTCCTGTAAGAGCATCAGTACCATTGCCTCCGAAAGATTTAATAAATTGAAGTATCCCGGCAGAGTTAAATTTGGCAACAAAACAATCTACACCACCAATAGCAGAAGAAATAACTTCTATTCCATCTATTATAAGATTTGACTCATAAGTCCCCGTTACTATCAAATTTCCCTCACTATCTGTAATTACATTTGTGACAATCTGATCTCCCGTACCTCCAAAAACTTTATGCCACAGATATCTTCCATCTTCAGTTATCTTTAATACTAACCCGTCGGTTCCATTAGTTAAAACTATACTAGCAGGTGCATCAGTAAATGAAGAAGATATATAATCTATATTTCCATTAAATCTTCCTCCAACATATAGTACATTATTTGCACTATCAAGAGTAATAGTATTTGTTATAGTATTTATTTGTGTTGGGGACGTAGATCCGAATCCCAATAACCATTTAATTTCGCCATTTGAATCTGTTTTAGTGATAAATGAATTGTCTTTAGTAACAGATGAATTAGCTTTAACAATACCTACTGAAAAAGCCGCTATACCCGATGTCCCCGTCTCTCCACTACTATAAGCAGAAGTTTGAATTGCAGCAGATGTTGAAGCCCTATATGTACCTGTCGTATATGTATTTCCATTTGTATCTACAGCTAGATGATTTCCCTTATACTCTCCTGAAAATAGTGCTGTTGTTCCCGAAACAGAAGCCAACCAATGTTGCGCATTTGCTGCATAAGACATTCCTGTAATCCCCAGAAATGCCATACATAGATTTTTAAGTAGTTGTTTTCTCATGTTTATAATTTTTGGTTTTTGATTTTAAATTTCTTGTTCAATTTCTGCCAGTTAGGTCCTATATCTTTACCGTCCAGCAATTGGATCTGCTCTTTCGTTAAAGGAGGAAAACCTGTCTCTGAATTAGCTTCCTCCGGATAGATAAGCCCATATTTATTTATTCGGTTTTTTGCATACACAGTAGTAAAACCTTGTTCTTTAGTATTTCCTTGCAATAAGTTATCGTTAAATCTTACATTTTTGTGTGTTTTCGCAGCTGTTTCTTCCCATACGACTACTGAAGCAGTGCCACTTATATAGTTTTTAAAGACATTTGTATTTAGTAAAGGCAAAAATGTTTTTTCGTTTTTTCCTGAACCTATAACGAATGGCTCCTCACAATCTATCAATGTATTATTATATACTTCTGCATTTTTTACCTGCCAATATCCCCATAATGGCGGATTTTCCCAGGCGTTCATAAAGGTAATGGCAGCACTTAATCCTCTGCCAGTTAAACCATGGAAATAGTTATTATATACTTTATGGTTTTCCCCTATTATTCTAACTCCCCCTGAATCTTTCTTTTTATTGCCTATAAATAAATTACCATAAACGTTTGCATAATTACCGTGTCTTAATGTCAACATACCCGAACACTCGAAAAATAAATTATTTCGAATAGTATTATGTGTAGATTTATTGGAGACAACCTCTATCTCTCCATCACAATTATCAAAAACATTATTTTCTATTGTAGTGTAGGAGTCCAATAAAGAGGTTTGATCTACTCCAGCCCTTATGATCTCACCCCCGTTACCTCCATAAGGTGGCCTTCCATCAAAATAATTGTGGTCTATACGATGGTAGTTTGGTTTGTTAGAAACATAGACTCCTACCGTAGTGCCTAAACTTGTTTTTCCTTTCACATAGCAATGGTCTACTCTATTTTTTTCACCGTATAAAACGATCCAGCTATTTCGCATCTTTTTATCAGAATTGTCATATTTAGTTATAGAAGTATTTGTTAACCTACAATTCTTTGATTGCTCTGAGAATGCGATCACATTTTTCTTAAAAGCTTCTCCATCTCTGAAAACTAATCCGTCTATTATTAAAAACTCACCGTCAATAACCAAAGTAGAGTTACCGCTAACAATGGTTTCACCCTCTTTTTCTGCTTTAAAAACAATAGGTTTATCTAAAGTCCCCTTACCTTTAAAAATCAGCGTTTGATTATTCCACACGCCTTTCTTTAAAAGTACTTTATCTCCCCCAACCAGGTTTAATTCATCAATCTCCTTTGCAGAATTAACTGTATAGTCTCTGGCATTTAGAATATTTACTTGTAATATGAATATTAATAATATGGAAAATTTGATTTCGGACAGTCTCATTATATTTGTCGGGTTAGCTGTTATTAATAAATCTTATATTAATTGAATAGTTACTTACTATTAGTTTCTATTATTTATGATCTTTTTCTTTTATAAAGCTTACTATCGTTTCCATTTTATTGTTCATCACGTATTTATAAGCAGACCCTCCATGCCCAATACCATCCATAATGACTAGTTTAGAATCTTTATTCCCTTTTTGTTCCAACAAACGATGCAGTGAGTGTGCATACTCGACAGAAATTAAGTCATCTTTGTTACCATGAAATGTAAGCACCGGTATTTTTGAATTAATAACCTGGTTGTTATTCTCTAGCCCACCCCATAAATTAACTATATTTTTAACTTTTACTTTTGAATATTTGACACATAACCCTGTAAATAAAGCGGTTATTGCACCTGCAGAACCACCAGAAATAGTGATATCACGAGTATCAAAATTGTATTTGCCAGAATTGTCTTTTATCCAGTTAAAAGCCAATATGGCATCTTCTCCGGCCATTTTTATAGCATTATGTAATCCTTCATTGAATTTCCCTGACGGGGGCAAACCTTTAGACATATTTGCTCTGCAACTAGCACCGGCAATTTTATTATGTTTTAAATATAATCTGTAATTAGTTGCTATGACGGCTATTCCATAGGACGCCAATTTTGAGCAAAAAGCTTTATGCTGATTTTTATCACCTCCGGAGAAACCTCCTCCGTGTATATAGATATAAACAGGTAGTTTGGTAGGCTGAATGGCCTTTGGGAGATAAAGATCAAGTAACCTGTCCGACGAAACATCATCATTAACAGAATCAGGCTTAGTTGCATATCGAATATCCTGCTCTAAACGTACTAATGCGGAATAATCCGTATTTTCTTTCTTGTCCTGCCCATATAGTATCGTGGAAAGAAATATAGACAAAACAAGAGCTATTAAACCCACTTTTAACATTAAGACTCTATTTTCATTAATGATATTATTTTTCATATATCTAAATTGCAATGGCCTTTTTATTAATTTTTATTTATCAATTCTTTTACTTTCGGAATCAACTTCGAATTACCCAACGTGATTAAACTGTACCAAATTCTATCACAAAAAGTCACCTTATTATTCTGTAGCGGAATTGGCATAATAAACACCAATCCGAAAAAAGCGGATAAAAATGAAATCAAGAAATCTGGCAGTTTATATTTCATAATTGATTTTAATAAGGCAATAAATTTACGGTTACGTACACGTATTTTTAAGCTTTAAATACTAAAAAGATTTACATTCGGTAACGTTACCATAAATATATAAATTAATTATTCAAAAAAACACTTTAATAATTTAATATAACCAGTCACTATATGTCGTAATACCTCACTGAACAAACGCACTAAAGTATTATCAGTTAATGAACTTTGTAGCTGTAATGTGATCATCTGCTATGTATCCCCCAGAAGGCAAATTAGAATCTATAAAAAAGTAATTCTCTCCTTTTTTCAATTGTATTTTTTGCTCTATATATTTTCGACCTTGTATATCGAGTGTTTGTAAAACCGTTTCGCTCACATTTTTGCGATGTATATGAGAAATGTACCTGGTTTATATCTGCTTTGGTAAAAACTTGCAAAACGCTTGGTCCAAACAAAATCAGTTCTTAATCAATCCATAGAGAAATTGTCATCTAAAAGCTTAACAGATAGACATAATTCTGTGATTATTACATCCAATTCTCAAAGGTGTTAGATAGGCTGAATTAAAAAAACTTAGTCAAGACATTTTTCCAATTCAGCCTATCTAACGAGACATTCTTGTTACTGATTTTTCGCAGCGGCTTTTAACTCGTTATATTTTTTCAGCTGCTCTGGTGTTAATGTAGCCTCATACTCTTGCTGTCTCTTTTTGTAAACTCCAGAAATTTTAGATTTTTTCTCGGATTCAGAAAGTTCCGCGTCTTTCTTGATCTTTGTTATATCTGCAAATGACTGTTTAGTTAACGCTGTAATTCTTGCTTGCTGTTCTTGATTTAAGCCAATTACATCCATTGTCTCCTGCTTGTGCAGAAAAACGACTTTGTCTTGTGCGTTTACCGTAAACGAAAGCATGAATAATAGTCCTGCTACAAGAAATGATCTTTTCATAATTATTATATTTAAGTTTAAAAATTCATATTGATAATATTTCTATCTTTTTGGTTTCTCGTTAAAGAGGCTTTTTCTAACCATTATAAGCACACGACATATCCTGTACTCTATTTATTCTACTCTTTATTTATTAAAAGATCAGTTTTATATCTAACGTAATGTTCGTACACGCCATTCATCCACATCACTAAAGGTTTTTTACCCTTAAAATTATCTACTACATAAGGACGTATATTATTATTTTTTGAATCACGGGTTATGGCTTTTGTCTTCCAATCTTTTCCATTTAATTTCCAGTGTTCTATCTCAAACACTCCATTCACTTGTCGTGAAAGAAAAATGTTGTCAGGATTATAGTGATCCAGCACAGCTCCTCCTGAATAATGTTCTTCTAATACCACTCCTGTCTTTTCAGGACTTGTAATATATTTTCCAGAATTTATGATCTCTTTGTCCAACCACTGCTTTCCATTCCAACGAGCATAATGATAGATATGGTCGTTTACTGAAGGGTATTGTGCATAGGTTACTACAGGTTTCCCTTTTTTATCTAAAGCAATGTCCCATATCCAGGATTTGATTTTCCCTTTATCAGAATCATATATTTTATTTATTTTACGAATATCTAAGGGTCCCTCCTTTACGTCAGAAACAACATCTCCATTAGTTTGATGGAATTTCCCTTTTTCATAATATGCGTGGTATACAGATGATAATCCAAGTTTTGGATGCCCATCCGTAAACAGGAAATGAATTTTGGATTTATTATCGGAAACTATTTTTAAATAAGGGACTTTATTATAATCTCCCTTACTGCTTAGATAATATTGAGCATCTGTCCAGGTTTTACCAAAATCGTCACTATAAGCATAATTCTGCCTCCAATCTGCATATTTAGGATTATCTGGTATTCTTTTATTTCTACTGCGAAAAAACATATAAATCCTGTTATTCTCTGCTGATAACATTACCGGATGGGAATAACAAATAAGCTGATTTTTAAGTCCGAAAGAAAATACCTTCTCCTCTTCCCATTCGCTTATGTCTTCCGCATTCTTACTTTTCCGCATAAAAAAGCGACCGTTATGTTCCGTATAAAATGTCAGTATTTTCCCATCGGGAAGAAACAGAATCGATGGCACATTATGATCATCTACCTGCAGTTTTTCGTTTAAGATGTATGTATGTATTTCTTTAGTGTTCTCATCTCTTGAACTGATAACTACATCGCCTTTAGTATTTATATAGCCATAATAAATTTTCTCATGCTTACCTTTGTAATACACTGCTCGTGGATCTGCAAACCAACACCAGGTTGCATCTTTGGCTATAACCGGGTATTCTGACACGGAAGGCACTATTTGCGAATATCCGTATACATTATATAGCAGTGTTATGAATAACACGAATATTATTTTTCCTTTATTTCCTATATTACACATAATAAATGAGTTTTTTCTATAATCCATCTCCGTTATAAATACCTATATTAGGTTTTTCTTTACTATCTACTTTATTTCCGTAAAGATCTTTCCCTCCATTATTGGATATCAGAGTTCCTGATTTTATGGCAGGAGATCTCTTTTTTAATTTATAACCATTTAAAGTACTCAGTCCTACAGCTATACCCGGATTTACGAATAAGGGATCGTTGATAAGTTTATTTGGATCATCTGGTTCGTCTTTAGGATGAATGCCAAAAAATAAATTATTGCTGTAAGCCCTGTTCTGAATACCTTTTCCCTCTGGACTTGCAAACCTATATGTTGCATTTTTACTTTTATTATAGATAATATTATTATGGAATTTATAAGTATGATCTGTGTTAGAACGCTCTCTAATAATAATAGGAGAAACATGATCTTCAATATAAAATACATTATTATAAACCGAAGCTTCAGTAAATGCATAGTTAAAATAAACCAGGATACCCCTGTCATTTTGACTAAGATTATACCTTACTATAATCCCTTTATCACGTTTATGTGTACAAAACCAAACTAAACCATGGGCATTATCATGACTATAGCTATACTGCCAGATAGTTTCCGGACTATTAATATCCGGATCATATAAACTTCCATCTGCATCTGGCGATCTGTTAAGAAAGCCTTCGTTATACTGAAAGACCGTTCCTCTGACTGTTCTCGAAAAAATGGTATTCCCTGTAATGCCTGTTGCTGTTTCATAACATAAATTACGTTCTACAACTCCACCTTCAGCCATTCTTATGATCATAGCATTTTTTGAAATATGATGAATAATATTATCTCTGATATTCAGATTAGTAAGTTTTCTTCTTTCCCATTTTTCTCCTTCAGGGTAATCGAATACACCGGATTCATGGCTGGTTGCTATACCCTGATTTTCGACATGATGAATATGGCATCCTTCTATTAAAATGTCATTGTAACGAGTAGCTTTTATTTTGTCTGATACAGTTGTAATATATATTCCAGCTGTTCTTTTTTCTTTATGCCCGTTGCCAATGATACCTTTTATATGATGTATGTGTAAATTTCTAAGATAGATATGATTTATGGTTCCATAATCTTCTGCTTTTATTTCCACACCTCTTCTATCTCCTGGTATATCTGAATTATTAGTTATTTCCAGGTTATTGATTTCCCAGTACTCTTGATTATAGAGGCTCACTACTCCTTTTCCTTCAATACCATTGCCATCTATTAATGGTTTATTACCTTTCCCATACTTGTCAATTACTATTGGGTGATTATGATCTCCAGATCCTTTTGGGTAGAGTGTTCCGAGCCATATTCCGCCAGACTTAAACATAATTTTCGCACCCGGCCCAAAAGTGATACTATTCACTTTTTCTAGCGATTGCCATGCTTCCTTCTCTGAAACTCCACTATTATTATCATTCCCATATTCTGAATCTACGTATACTGCAGATGTAACGATATTGGCCAATATGATCTTGGGTACAAGAATAAGGCATAGCGCACTATACATGAGGATATTTCGGAATTTTAGAGTAGTCATTCCTTTTTAACTTAAGATGAAGAACCTGATTATCAAACTCAGGCTTGATTTTAAAATCTATTCTGTTAATCTAATTTGATTAAGCTTCCCTGAATCTATTTTGTTATTTGCATGCTTAACATACTTATTTATTAAAGCCTTATAAGCTACTTCTATATAGGCATCTTTAACCTGTCGCGTAAAGGCCTTTAAAGTGTACTTATCTTCTTTATATACTGTATTTTGCATTTTTTTAAACTGATTTTGTAAATCTACTTCAGTAATTACTATCAGCTTCTCATTAACCAAACTATTTTTTAACCGAATAAGTGCATTACTAAAACAATAGTCGAAAAAAGTTTGTTCGCTAAATTCTATTGGTCCATATATAACCTCATGTCCAGCTACAGATTTTTTCCTGTTTCTATTGTTAACTTCCAGGTCTTTAAGAAGAGACTCATAGTCTTTGTATGGCCATAAGTTTCGCTCTCTCAATAACTTTTCCTGAACTTTAATTACAGACAAGGAATCGATCGCCCTTGTCCGTAATATGTCTATAGCTTTAATTCCCCTTATTTCTTTATCCCAAAATGATCCCGATTGTTTTCCAGGATCTTCGGTTGCTATGTCTCGATATACATCAGCTCTATATCGTTCCATTTCTCTTAGCACTTCTTCTTTAGTTACAACCATTCCAGCTATTGTCCCAATATATTTCGCTTTTTGTGCAGGTGGTCCTTCCTGCGCAAATGTCACCGACGTTATTATAATCAGAAAAGTGGCAATTACTAAATAGCTTCCCTCTCTAATCTTTGAACAAATATTTTCCACCATTTCGAATATTTAAGATTTACGATAGATAGAGAATATACCTTTCATATACTATTCACCAATTTTAACAATAGCCCAGCTTTCGGATGCTTTAACAGATTGATTTGAACGGAATCTCATCATATCTGCTCCTTTAATCCATGTTGCTCCCTCGTGATTTTCCTTATTATCAACGATTTTAAAATCTTTAATAGGTAAAGTTTTAGTTTCACCTTTATAGTTTATAGTAACATTAGATATTCCCCATCCTCTTTGTGAAGGCTTTGTTGATGCTTGTCCATTATATTTAAAAGCAAGATAAAGCGGTTTACCTGCCACTAATTTTTTTGCTAAATCAATTTCTCCAGATTCAGCCGGTATTTTGTCGGTAGCCAACTTAATTTTCTTTGTTATATCTTCCCAGGTTGCCGATTTTATAGATTCTAAAGAATAATCGCCATTAAAATCTGTTGATATCAATACAGATAAATTATTAGACTGACTACCATATTGAACACTGGTATTAAACGACAACGTTGTTTTGTCTTTTTGTGCATAAACGTTATGTAAAACTAAAAATGTAATAACGGTCATTACCTGTAAAATCTTGCTTAAGTAATTTCTCATGATTTTTTATTTTTATTGTATAGTTATTGAGTTACGGTTATTGTTATCTGTTTTACCACTTTGCTTTCTCCGTACAAATTAGAATTACTTGCTACAAATGTTGCTGTGTAAACACCTTCCTTTATATAGGTATAAGAATGATTATCCTTTTTTAAATCCCTGAAACCTTTTATTGGTGTTCCTTTATCCGGGCCTAAATTGGTATCTTCTGTGCTAATAGGAGGAGAAATAGCCCAAACCTCAACTAATGGTCTTGTATCAAAAGTACTGGGAGATCTTAAGGTTATTACACCACCACTGGTAACAGAGCTATTTCTTTCTGTATCTGTTACAAAATTATTATCATATACTTCTTTAAATGCAGAACCATCAAAAAGGGAATAGTTTCCTAAATTGGTAACGGCGTTTACTACAATATTTCTCATAAACCAATTTCTTTGAGTTTTTGTCGGATCATCTTTCCTATACTTGAAAGCAAAATACATAGGTTTTCCTTCCTCTGCTTCACTCGTAATGTCTAAAACACCCGAAGGCACATAATTCGCAGCATCACTGTTATCCATAGTTGAGGGTGCTAAGACAAAGTTCTTAGAAACATTATTCTTCCATGTAGCATTCTGTATATCTTCAATAGTATAGTTACCATTAAAATCTGACGATATCCATACAGATAACATATCCTTTTGCCCATTACCTAATCCATATCTGATAGCCGTAGAAAAAGATGCATTTATACTAAGTACCTCCTCTATTCTCCCATCCTTATAGGTATAATCATTCAAAGACTCACCGGAATAAAACGTTATCTGATCGGCATCCCCCGTAAATTTAAATTCTACTTCATCTCCAACTTTATAAGTTAAAGAATCTACCTTAACATCAAATACAGGAGTCTCAACTTCAACCTTGTTACAGGACATAATACCCAGGCAAGTGAAGAATATAATAATAGAGTTTTTAATTGTTTTCATAATTATGATTTTAATTACCAACCTTTGTTTTGAGTTAATGCTGAATTTAGGCCCATTTCATAAGAGGGTATAGGCCATAAGACATCTCTTTCACTTACGTTTCGATAAGACCATACCACATAATCCAGAGAACTAGATAATGAAGATGTCTCAATATGATCTCTTACAATTTTCATATTCTCAACCAATTTCCCCCATCTTACCAGATCTCCTTTTCTCAAAGACTCAAAGCAGAGCTCTCGAGCGCGTTCATCCTGAACGAATGTGAGGAAAGCTGCCGGAGAAGCTGTTGCCGACACAGGTAAATCTGAATTTATAGTAGGATCGCTTAAAACAGCTGTTGCAGTAGCACCAGCACCAGCACCAGTACCAGTACTACTTATGGCAACTGTGGGGACACTAGTATAACCGCTTCCCTCAAAAGTAACCAGGATACTTGCTACTCCACTGCTTGCTACTGTCGCAACGGCAGCTGTAGCTCCCTGCCCTCCTCCTCCGGAAATGGTAACATTTGTGTTAGCCACTGTATATGTGCCCGATGTTCTCGCTGTATTTACCGTGATAGACTTCACATACCTTCCAGACATTAATTTACCATAGGCCCTACTTCTCACCAGATTCACAGCATCTATCGCATCTTGACTCACTATTCCTGTCTCCTGGCTTTCAGCTTCCGCGAACATCAACAACACATCTGAAAAACGTAAAAGAGGATAGTTTATAGGCGTATATACATTTTCTTTTGGCATAACTACTTCATAAAAGCGCCTATATTTACCACAGTCACGCTGGTAAATACCCGTAGGTGTTATAGCTCTCGGAGTTTCCTTTGCAGGGTTACCAGCCAGGGAAAACGGAGCTATCGCATAATTCCTTCTTATATCATTTGAATTTATAACATCTCTATTGTCATATTTATCCCACAAAATACCTGTTGCATTTAAAAATCCGTAAGAGAATCCATGATTAGGATCAGCATTAGAACCACCATTATACTGAATACCATTATAATGGCCTATTTGCCCTGCTTCTCTATATACACCTTGTGTATTTCCCCAAAATTCCACTTCCCATATACTCTCTCCTATATCGTATTTATCTGAAGAGTAGTTTATAAATACCTGTCTGTAATCAGGATTTAATTTATGATTAGCACCTGTATCATCCATAACCATTTTTGCCCATTTCCTTGCTTCTGCATATCTTGACAAATCTCTTACAGGATAACCGGCCCAATGTAAATTGACCCTCGCTAGGATTCCTCTTACTGCAGATTTACTTACTCTACCACCGTGTCCTATCTGTTTAATCGTTTTAACCATTCCTTCCGCCTTTTCCATATCAGCTACAATCTGAGTATAAACTTCTTGTACCGTATTTCGTGGAATAGCTGTGTTGTTTGTATTAGCTATAGGTTCGGTAATTAACGGTACTCCACCAAAATTACTTACCAGGAGGAAATAATAATAGCCCCTTAAGAACAACGCTTCTCCCTCTATAGCATTTCTATTAGCTTCAGATATCTTTTGGACCTTATTTATATGTTTCAATAAAAGATTCGCTCTATAAATCCCTTCATAACAAGTTTTCCAAAATGCAGTAACATGTGGATCTGTAGGATAAACATTATAAACGGATACCCCTATGATATCAGTAGATCTATCATAAAAACCTTCATCTGCATCCATACCCATCCTGGTAATCCTACCTCCATAAAGAGTCCCTTCTCCTAATTTTGAATATACTGCTGCTAAAGCAAAATTTAATTGCTCTTCTGTTTCATAATACGTATCAACAATTAAAAAATCCTGCGGTTTAGTATCTAAAAATTTATTACATGATGCAGAAGACAGGCTAATAACCAATGCTCCAAAATACTTTATTATGTTATTTTTCATTTTTTATCCTCCTAAAAATTATAGTGTAACCTTAAGACCAAAAACCATAATTTTAGCTCTTGGATATGCAGACCAATCGAATCCCGGGGTTAGAACACTATTTCTTACAGAAACTTCCGGATCCATACCCGAATAATTTGTAATAGTGAATAGATTTTGTGCTGAAGCTGTGAAGCTTAAATTTTTAACATATATTTTCCTGAGATATTTTGCAGGCAAACTATAAGAGAATGAAACTGTTTTTAAACGGATGTAGGAAGCATCTTCCAGATATAATGAAGAATATCTACCTAATGGACCTTGCCCTCCCGACCTAAACATAGTGTTAGATGGATTCTCTGGTGTCCATCTATTCACATAAGACGCGAATTGATTACGGGAATTTTGAGGTCTTCCCCCTTCAAAATAAATTCTATTAGCGTTAAATACTTCATTACCATAAGACCATTGGAAAAATACATTTAAACTAAAGCCTTTATACTTAAAGTTATTAGAAAATCCGCCAGTATGCTTTGGAACGGGATTGCCTATAATAGTTTCATCAAATTCGTTTACGGTTAAGTCTCCATTGATGTCTCTATACTTGATATCTCCCGGCTGTATGTCTTCTCTAACATCACCGTTATCCGCAATATTAGGTTTTAACTGGTACTTTCCACCTATCAAATCGAAATCATCATACTGATACACTCCATCAAAAATATATCCCATAAATAATGCGGCCGGCTGATCAACCTGAGCTACATACAAATATGACCCATTATGTAAGGCATCCCAAGTTACTGCAGAAAGCATTCTGCTTTCATCTGAAGTAAGTGCAAGAATTTTATTTTTATTAAAACCTATATTTAAACTACTTGTCCATGTAAAATTTTTAGTTTTTATATTTTCAGTGTTCAAAGTCAGCTCTAACCCATCATTTTGCAACGATCCGATATTTTTATAGGTTCTGCCAAAACCAAATATTGTTGGAATATTGGCATTTAATAATAAATCTTTAGTTGTTTTTCTATATACATCAGCAGTTATTTCAATCCGATTTTTAAATAATGCCAAATCGTATCCCAAATCCAACTGCGACGTGGTTTCCCATTTCAAATGTTCATTAGGTAAAGAATTAGGATAAATACCTTTTGTTGGATCTCCATTTCCAAAAGAATAAGACTGGGCAATTGACGATCCGCTCATTAAATCCTGATAAGGATAATCGGACACCCTGTTATTTCCCGTTAAACCATAACTTATTCTAAGCTTAGCATCTGAGATAAATTTTATATTTTTCATAAAATCTTCACTTCCCATTTTCCAGGCAAAAGCTCCGGAAGGAAAATAAGCCCATCTGTTAGATACAGGAAATTTTGATGACCCATCTGCTCTAAAAGTACCTGTCAACAGGTATTTCGATTTATAATTATAGTTTATTCTAGTAAACAGCGAATTTAATGTATTATTTGAGGTAGCAACTGTCATACTTGATGGCACTCCTTCGTCCATACCCCATAAACCTATAGATTCGTTGGGTATAAGTTGACTGCCTAAACCATATCGATTGGTTGTTCTTTCCTGAAAATCAATACCCGCCATGACATTGTAACTATGATCACCTACTTTCTTTCTATATGTAAGAGTAGATGTAGAATTCCAGGTTACAGTCTCTGATAATGATAAAGTAGACTGGACTCCTCTTGAGTTCGACGGTAACGTCGAAGAACCTCTTGTAGTTCCGGAGTTATAAAAATTATACCCCTCTCCATTTGCTTTAATATATCCCGCAGTCGTTTTAAACTGTAAATTTTTATTGATATCATATGTTAAGAAGGCATTTGCATTTAAACTCATACTTTTAGATCCTCTGTCTTCATTTGTTAAAGATTTCACCGGATTTATAGCGAATAAGCTTGACGATAAACTTTCATCCACTTCAGCATCAATAAACTCTTCGTCTACGTCACCTCCAATAATATCTCCTCCTTCTTCATCGTAGATTATATCCTCTCTACCGGTTACAGGTCTAAATGCCCAGGTACTATACATTAGATAACCATAAGCGTGTCCCGCTGTTCCAGCATTACTCGCAGCAATTTGTCCAAAGGATTTTTTATGAGAATAAGAAAGATTTACACCACTTTTAAATTTTTTACTTATAGTATGATCAAGTGTCACCCTCGCAGTAGCTCTATTTGAACCACTATGTATTATCACACCTTCCTGATCGTACAAGGAACCCGAAACCGAATACTTCGTTTGAGTGTTCCCTCCTCTTACAGACAAATTATGAATTTTTGTAGCTCCATTCTGAAATACCAGATCCTGCCAGTTAATTCCCCGTATATTTCGATAATCTTCAAGTGTTTTGCCATTAGGATCGTAATTTTCAGTATCTGTCTCAGGAAAGTCTTTACTAGTGTAAATTTTCTTCATTGCTGTCGAGTAATTATTCCTTTCTAACTGATATTTAACAAACTCGTAGGGGTCCATCATTTCCATCTGTTTAGTTACATTCTGAAAACCAAATGATCCACTGTATTGTACAACAGGAGCTCCAACTTTACCTTTTTTTGTTTCTATAACAACTACGCCATTAGCACCTCTGGCTCCATATATAGCTGTCGCCGAGGCATCTTTTAATATGTTCATCTCTTCTATATCATCCATATTTAAAGATGATGGATCAAACTCCTCATATGGAAAACCATCTATTACATATAATGGAGAAGTATCCTGAGTTAATGAACCGGCCCCTCTAATAATTATATTTACACCTTCAGAACCCGGCTGGCCATCTGCAGAAGACACCTGTACCCCTGCTATACGTCCTGCTAAAGCTTGTTCAAAAGACATCACCGGTGCTTGTGTTAAATCACCAATGTTAACTTGTCCAACAGATCCTGTCAAATCAGATTTAGCAACTTCTCCGTATCCTACAACCACAACTTCTTTTAATGCTTTTACATCAACGTTTAAAGATGTATTGATTTCTTTTTTATCTCCAACTTGTATTTCTTTAGCATAAAACCCTATATAATTAAAAACCAACACGTTATTGCTGGCCGCCTGAATAGAATAACGACCTGAAACATCTGTAAATACAGTCCTACTTACACCTTTTACTGCTACCGATACACCAGGAAGAGGTTCTTTAGTATCTGAGGCTGTTACTATTCCAGTTATTATTCTACTCTGAGAAAAGGCATCTGCAGTCAAGCTTAATACAAAAAGTAAAGCAAGCATAAGCCTCCTCCCCGACTCAGATAATCTTAATTTTAATACTATCATAATTTTAAATGTTATATAATCATTTAGCTAATAAATTAAAAAACCCATTAAAAATGTGTACGTACCCGAAAACAAAAAGATAAAGAATTAATTTACTTTAGCATTAAGTACTTAATCAAAATTTTTATTGAACCCATTCTAATAGGTATATCCGGCTATAATTAACTTCTTTCATACTGGTTTAATAAAGGTTAAAATTACATATCACCCATATTCGAATACGGTTACGTAAACGTAAGGTACAATTATATTTTTTGTTATCAAAAATTATCTGCTTTTTTTTATTCTAAGATTGTTAGTGATGTTTTAATTTCAACATAGCCTTAGCCATATTATTACCGTTTTCTCTCTGGGCTTTTGAATTAAAGTGCAACCTGTCTCCTATATGGCCAAGTGTGCTTGCCTCAGAGAACCGGGCATTTCCTATTTCATCTGCAACTTCCTGCAATGCTTTATTGACCACATTATATTGTGAAGATTTTAAGAAATCTCCTAATCCCCCGATAACAATCGGCAAATTATTATTGCCTAAATCTTTGCGAAAAGCTGTCAATAATTTAAGCAGGCGTTCCTTATACAAAGGAGCATCCTTTGTATTAGAGTCTGACTCGCCTTGTTGCCATACAATGCCTTTTAAGGTACCATATTTCATGGCTACTTTTGCCTTACGAATAGCTTCTTCATATAACCCTCTTGAAGTCCCCGGTTCCCAGTAGGAAATTTTTGTTCCTCCAACAGCAGCGGGAATAAGTCCAATCTTAATTTTAGGATTTGCTTCAGCCATTGCTTTACCAAAAGCCAGCCCAGGACCTGTTCCTCTATTAGCTTTATCAAAATGAAGTGGCTCCTTAGCTAAAACGAATTCATCCGCTGCATTTAACATGAATACCCTATTATGTTCGGTTGTATCTTCCGCTTCGATTACACCACGACCAGCCATATTAGATTGACCAACTAATAAAAATAAATCATAACCCGATTTTAAATCTATAGTCTCCTTTTTTGAATGGCAACCAACAAGTAGCAGCAGTGGAATTAAAAATATTAAAAAAGATATTTGTTTAATTTTATTCTGTAAACAATTACCTCGTTTCATATCATTCATCTTCATAAATTTTTACTTACCTAAATTTTTGTACCTCAGCATAGCTTCCACATAATAATAATCTGCATAAGAAAGTGGAACGTCTACTTCTCTGTCTTTAGTCAGATTGCCAACACTATGTTTTAAAATAAAGCCACCGTTTTCCCCTACCGAAGCTGTATACACCGGAGAAGAAAGTGACTTAATAATTATTTCTGCCGCATTTAAATATTTTTGCTTCTTCTCTTTATCTGAATATCCCGAAAGTTCAATCAATGCAGAAGCTACCAAAGCCCCCGCCGACGCATCTCTAGGTATTACAGAATATTTGAATGCATTGTAATTAAAGCTTGGCTGCACCCCAGGTTGCCCTGCATCAAAATCCCAATAAGGGATTTTATCTTTAGGAAGATTTTTGTGATTAAGAAAAAAGTCTGCCATTCCCTGTGCTGTCTTAAGGAAACGCTTATCTCCTGTCTCACGATATACCATTGTAAAACCATAGATGCCCCAACCCTGTCCTCTCGCCCAGGTAGAGTTATGAGCAAAGCCCTGATAAGTTTCGCGGCTGTTTATCTCACCTGTTTCAGGATTATACGCCACCACATGAAAAGAACTATAATCTGGTCTTACATGATTTTTCATTGCAGTTTCGGCATGTGTAACCGCTATTTTTTTAAAGCTTTCATCTCCGGTCACTTTTGAAGCAAAGAATAACAATTCCAGATTCATCATATTGTCTATAATCACCGGAAAATCCCAATATTTACTTCCATCTAAAGACTTAATCCGATCCCAAGATTGTATACTTCCAACTTTAGAATTATACCTGCTTGCCAGCGATTTAGCCGATTGTACTAAGATATCTTTATATTCTTCTTTTTTTGTTATACGATAGGCATTACCAAAACTACAATACATAATAAAACCTAAATCGTGAGTATTCTTGTTATCTTTCTGGCTTTTCAAGAACGTAAACTTGTTATCGGCTTCATTAAGTAACTCCTTATCTTTAGTATATTCGTATAGATAAACCAAAGTACCTGGGTAGAAACCACTTGTCCAGTTTTTTGCAGTACTTGTTACAGAACCTTTTTCTCTGCCCTCGTAAGTTTTTGGAAAACGGTCTTCTGGTGTTATCGATTTTAGGAATTTATATTGTTTTGTGGATTGATCTAAGCTTTTTTCGATAATTTCTCTCAATCCCTTACCTCTACTAAATGTATTCTCTTTCTGCGCATAAGAATATGCTATGGAAAAAAAAACTAAAAGCATTGAACCACTAAGCACTATCTTTTTCATGTGATTATACGGTTAATAATTATTGTTTATAAGAGTATTTCATCAATCGGTAACGTTAACGTAAAGTAAAAACTTATTTTCATATAATCAAAATAAATTGTAATTTTTAATTATGCTGTCTGGAAAACAAGAGGGTCCAATTAATATCAAACTACTATTTATTGGAAAAAGAATTGTAACAGAATCCTCTTGTTCTTTAATTAAGAAACAAAGTGAGGACCTTTGATATGTTTTCAATTTTTTATAAATTAGTGATAAATCTGTAGAAATAACTATACGATTATCATTAATCTCCATTTATAACTCCACATTAAATCCACCTAAAGTCCACCTTTTATCCACATATTCCCCACTATATCTGGTATATTCCCCCAGTTATACTCTAATGTTTCCAGTATTATATATTATAACAGATTTACTTTCCGCCCTAATTCAAATTAAACGCTGTGCATATTTGTCTTTAGGATTAATCATTTAAATCTTAATTCTTATTTAAGTACTGTTTTAGATGCAGTTTCTCTTAAGTGTTTTGCAAAATCTTCTGGAACATTATCAGGAACAAATTTTAAATTAACAGGTGATTCTCTGAACAAAAAGCTGTACCAGGTAAGTGCACCTAAATAAGATCCTGCCGGACTTGCATGATTAGCATCTAACTTAAGCTTTTTGCTCTTAGTCCATGAATACCCAGCATTCAGAGAGTTTTTTTCATTGGGCAATTCAGGATATACAGGATTTTCAAAATTATAATCTGTATCTCTAACAAATTTCCAATTCGGATCCGAACTTACTGTCCAGAATGCATCACCGGTAGGGATTATTCTCATATTAAATTCCTTTGCCGCTTTATGGTAGGCTGCTCGGGACTTTTCCCACATTTCCGGGGCATTTTTTGCTCGCTCTTCCGCAGTTATTTTGCTGAAATATTTAGCATCCTCTCTGTAAGGCCATGTTTGGTGTATCACAATTTCTGCATTGGGCTGAAATTTCTTAATAAAATTATATAAATGATTAATATATGGATAATAGCTTTCGGGATATGCGGATTGTGTAGAAGCCTGTTGCATAGTAATGATATCCCATTCGCCATCCATTAAAAGCATTTTTAACGACTTCCCTCCATAAGGTCTTCCTTTAGGATCATCTGGGTTCGCTTCTGCTGCCTCAACCGCATCCCAATGTTTTTTTAAAGGGCTCCCGCTAATTTCTGCTTTCCGTATAACCAATTTATGTCCGCCTTCAGCAGCTAATTGAGGAAGATATAACGTTGCATTTCTGGAAAAACTGTTTCCTATTACCAGCAACCGCAGCTCTTTCCCCTTTTCATACTTATTTACAGCTTGTGCTGTTACGGTATCTATTATAAACAGAAAACCAACAACAAAACATAAAATACTGATTATCTGACTTTTATTATATTTCATTTTTTTAATATTATAACCCAATTAGCAAGCGTTCATTTTCATATGTGTCTATTTAAAATCAAAATTTGGATTAATACTATATGTTTATTCAAACTCCAAGTTTTGATATTCCACAGCCTTTATTTTAACAACATTATGTCCTTGCCCCCTCCAATTCACCGCTATCTGTTAAAAAACTGAAAACAAGCATATCTAATCTGATTCTTTATTATTACAATTTTTATAATAAATTATTCGCTATCCTATATATGCATAACTTTCCTGCTCCATTTTTTCAGGAACAGGAAAGTTATTTAATCCATGCCAGGTAGATTTATTTTGAAATATTTAAAATTAGAGCAATATATGCGCTTATACATAACAATGCTTTATTGCTTTATATACTTAATAAAATCAGATTTTCCTTTTTGTATAACCTGAATAAAATAAACACCAGCCGCTTGTTCAGAAATATTTACAGTAGGAGTACTTCCGGAAACCTCGCTGTAAGATTTAACCAATTTGCCTGCCTGATTGTAAACATTAATTTCTGCTCCCGAAACTTCCGAAGGTAGCTGAACATTTACAATGCCTAATCCAGGATTAGGATATATCTTTAATCCTTCTGTAATTAATTGGCTGTTGATAGCTACAATGTTTTCTGAATAAGAATATGCTCCGTTTTTATCTACCTGCTTTAAGCGATAGTAGTTTACACCTGCTAATGGTTCGGTATCTAAATAGCTATAGCTTAGTTTTTCAGTAGATATACCTGCACCTGCAACCCTCTTTAGGAAAGAGAAGTTTTTACCATCTGCACTCCTTTCCAGTTCAAAATATTTGTTGTCTGTTTCTGACAGGGTCGTCCAGTTTAGCAGATTACCCAACGAGGTTTCGCTTCCTTTAAACTCGATTAAAGATACAGGAAGTGTGGTCGAATTCCATTTCATAACAAAGGCATTCCAACTGCCATTTCCTGGTCTGTGATAAAAATCTTGTCCGGTACCTGCGAAATTTACCGTTGTTCGTTGAGTTGTGATACCAGCGGCCTGCCCGTTTATATATAAGGCAGAATTAGTTGCTACCAAGCCCATAACTCTGTCTCCACCTAATGTAGATAAGACTTTTGTATCTACTACATTTCCGGTTTCACCATCAAATTTTGCAATATATCCTTCATTGCCGTCTGTTGTTGTAATGTTTGTTATACCTATAGTTTTAAAATCCATAGAAGTAAGAACGACTCCTCCTGCAAAAACTTCTTTATTGTCGTTTACCGTAATTACATTCGCGGTAGACGTTCCTCCTGCAGGAAAAACTTTGCCCCATGTTCCTGATCCGTTACTTGCGTTGAATTTGGCAAAAAAAGGAAAAGTGGCAGTGTTAGCTTCAATAGGCACTGTTACTCCTCCAAAATCTAACGTATTGGCAGATGAAGAGCCCGTTACAGTTCCTGCAATATAAACTGCTCTCTTCTCAGGATCACTGTCCTTATCTACTGTAATATCATAAGCTATTTTTTGTTGGCTTTCTGTGCTTGAAATTGATTGTACCCACTTAACAACGCCATCACTATCCAGCTTTGTCAACCAGGTACTTGTTCCTAACGCAACCGGAAAATTCTCGTTATCAATACTAATGGCTGTAGCAGTTCCAAAATTTCCAGAACCTGTGACATAGATGCTTTTATCAATTGGATCTGTAACGACAGCGTAGGCAACATCTGCCGCGGTACCACCAACAGATTTAATAAACAGGAGATTACCATTTGTATCAAATTTGGCTATAAACCCATCAGTACTTCCTTTCGATTTAAAAGCCTGACCTTCTATTAATACAGGTACCTCATTTATCTTCAACTCACCTGTAAAAGATCCGACTACAATTAAATTTCCATCAGCATCAGTCCTTACATCTCTTACAGATTCCGTACTATTAGCAGTAGTACTTGAAAATGTTTTGTGCCATACGTAATTTCCTGTCTTTGATAGTTTCATTAACAGGCCATCCGTATCGCTGGCACCTGTAGTTGAAATATTTCCAGGACTAAAATTAATACCAGAACTTGATTTATAATAATAGTCTATCTCTCCAGCGAAACGTCCTCCTATATATACGGCATTATTTACATCATCAACAGCTATCGTGTTTGCTATAGCAACAGTATAAGGTGATGTTGTGCTCTTTGCTGTTGGCCCAAATCCTAACATCCAATCAAACTTACCCGCATTGTCAGTTTTTGCTACAAAAGTATTATGAGCACTATTTTGAGGCCCCGAAGCAAGGGCAACATTTATCAAGTCTTGATCAAAAGCCTTTTCTCCATTTTCTCCCGTTTTCCCGTTACTGTAAGCATTAGCCCAGGTATTAGCTATAGTAGTACTAGCAGCATAGGTTCCTGTAGAGTAAGTATTGCCAGCAGCGTCTACCGCTAAACGCTTACCCAAATAATCACCACTATGGAATGGTATAGGACCCGAAATACTCCCCAGCCAATGCTGTGCATTTGCAACAGAAGACAGCCCTATAATCCCCAGAGCTGCTACACATAGATTTTTTAATAGTTGTTTTCTCATATTATAAAATTTATAAGTGGTTTGTATTCTTTATTTAATGCTATTTGTTTCCGCTGCAAATGTTGCTGGGTTTACTTCTATCCCCCTTTGCTTTAACAATATGACTTGGCCCCGAAATAAATGAATGCAAGAGTTAATGTATCCTCTATTCCTATCTCTCAGGATTTGTAGTTATGGTTACGTAAACGATAATTAAAAACACAATGAAATGCTCTGCTTTAAATTGTGGATTTGGTTAATATATTAGTTCAGATATTTTCGGTAACGTTACCGAAATAATAGTGAATATACTATTATTTTAAAATTCAAACAAATCTTTTTTTACTTATAACTACAAACGATTCAATAAGCTATTAAAAAATGACACACCGCATAATGCTGTATAAGTACGTCATTCTTTTTATAGGAGATCAGTTTTTATAGTATCCGGTTATATTATAACTGATTTTCCTGTTGCTGCACTTTCATAAATTGCTTCTATAATTCTTACAGATTTCCTTCCCTCATTTCCATCAACAAACGGATTAACTCCTTTATTTACTGATAATATAAAGTTTTCTATTTGTAACTGATGGCCTAAAAAGCTTATAGCCATTGGATTGGAGACTCCCCCATTAACCGACTCATGTTTTTTATCTTTTTTAACAACAAGCTCGTCTCCGGTTTCTTCTTTTTCAAATTCCCATCTGGTTATATCAGCATCTTCTATAATAACAGATCCTTCTGTACCTGATATTTCTATACGTTTTAAAAAACCCGGATAAATGGCAGTAGAACATTCGATTACTCCCAAAGCACCATTGCTAAATTTTAAAATGGCTACTGCGGTATCTTCTACTTCAATCTCTTTATGTCTGAAATTACCGGTAAGCGCCTGTACACTTTCCACCTCTCCCATGTACCATTGCAAAACATCTACGGCATGGATAGCCTGATTCATTAATGCACCTCCTCCGTCCAGTTCCCAGGTACCTCTCCATGCGTTTTGCTTGTAATAAGCTTCTGTTCTACTCCACTTTACATACGCACTACCAATTGCCAGATTGCCAAATCTTCCCTTATCTATAGCGGCTTTAATCTTTTTGCTTTCAGGATAAAACCTACTTGGAAAAATCACACCTAATTTTACATTATTCGCATTAGCTGTCCTTATAATACGGTCACATTTTTCGGTAGTTATCTCTAGAGGCTTCTCAATTAAACAATGCTTTCCTTTTTGTATAGCTTTAATAGCTATATCCTCATGAAGACCTGAGGGGGTACAAATACAAACTATATCTAAACCTTCAAAATTCAGCAAATCATCCAGATTATCAAAAGCAAGACAAGTATGTCTGTCTTTAAACGAGTTTGCTTTTTCGAAACTTCTGTTAAATACACCTAACAATTTAGCATTCGGAATACATTTTAATGCCTCTGCATGCATATCTGCAATGGCTCCTGTACCAATTATACCAAAGCCATATATTTTTTCAATTCCCATAACAATAATATTCAAGAGTTTGTATACACCACCTATCTATCACATTGTATATACTAATTTTAAATTTTTTACAAATAAAAACCAGTTTACTTCTGTTAAATAATTCTAATCTTTAGTTTTCTTAACCGTATAAGCTATTACTTTATTCATTAAAGTATCTTTTCGGCCTTTGTTAAACATAGAATCGATCTTAATTTCATAAACGAAACCCGCTTCTATTTTTCCAAGATTTACAGTCATCTTAGAATTTTTAGCAGCCGTTTTAACCGCTTTTATAACCACATTTTCTTCATTTATTCTCGGAGAGCCATACTTTGCATGGTAATGATAATTGTACTTTTTCACTTTTAACAGCGAAGAAATATCAACGTTCTTTGGTACGGAAAAAGACTCGGTAAAATCTAATTCGAATCCTTCTTTTTCCAGTTTAATAGTTTTTACATCAAATGGAACCTTGTTTGTTGCTGTAATTTTCTGTATCCCTCTGTCTCCCAGCCAGCCGTGGTCGGTCTGGCCAACCCATATACTGCCATCAGGAGCAATTGCCAATCTGTTGTTGCCTTTTCTCAGACCGTCTTTTTCTATAAACAATGTTACTGCTCCCTGTATAACTCCGTTAACTTCTTCCAGCATTACACGTACAAGACGCTCCGTATTCATCTCACCAACTATAAGCTGACCCTTAAAATGGTCCATGTTCATACCTTCCCTAATCATAACGGGCTGGGTTGGTGAGTTAGCTATCACATCATGCGGAAAAATAACAGCAGGTTTATCTCGCAAATTATCTAACGAATCTTTGCCCCATTCAAACGGATTTCCTTTTTTCCAATTTTTTTCCCAAACTAAAGCAGCCGGGTGACCGTAAAAATGTCCTTCTTTCACATGATAAAGTGGACTGGAAGCCACCCAATCTCCCTGGTTATCTGTTACGAACAGATTATCGTTATCATCTATCATCAAGCCATTAGGAGAACGGAAACCTGATGCGAAGGGAATCACTTTTCCATCTGGAGTTAACTTCATAATCCATCCTCTGTAAGGAACTACCGAAAACATAGCCCGGCTTTGTTTTGATTTGCCGTCCATATTTAACTCGCCCCTGACTTCTTTTGCGATTCCTCCGCCAGAGGATGCAGAGTTGAGGCCTATATACAGGTTTCCTTTTTTATCTTTTACAGGTCCGTAAGTAAATTCATGATAATTTCCGGTCATACCAAAACCATCATAAACCGTTTCATATAAGTCGGCCATTCCATCTCCATCGGTATCTTTTACCCTTGTAAGTTCTGGCAATTGCATCACCAATAGTTCACTTTCATTAACCACTAACATTCCCAGCGGTTCATGCAGTCCACTGGCAAACAATTTCCATTCTGATTTTTTAGGGTCATAAATCATTATTTCCCCTCTCATAAAGGCGGCAACCAATCTTCCATCCGGCAAGAACTCTAAAGCAGCTACTTCTGCAGTTAAGCCTTCGGGAGTTTTGATGTTTTCAATGGTATATGGCGGCTTTGCTTTTTTATCAAAACTGGTACAAAAAATCAATGTACACGTTACACTTATCAGTAAGATTATATTTCTCATTTGATGATTCTTAATTCTATATTAAATTTTGCTCCTGCTTCTGGCTTCAGCTCTAAATACTCGCCTGAAAGCTTTTTGCCATTGAAGTAATACGCTGTGTTGTCTGTTGGGGTATAGTTAACATGTATTTTATCTTTCAAAGCAGGAATTCGGAATGATCTCACAATACCGTTTCCGTCTTTTAGTTCTTTAATAAGCTCGAATACCTCTACTCCATTTATTATATAATGAAATTCCGGATAACCACCTGCAACTATCTTATATCCTTTAAACTGATGTGTCTGTTGAGCTTTCCCTCCTATTTTAATTACAGGATTTTTATTCTCTGTATAAAATATGTCCCCTAAGATCGCAGCTTGCGCATCTTTATGTCCTTTCCATAATTTCGTATTATCAACAAATTCTCCTGTCCAGGCAAATCTCAGCCTGCATTCTCCTGCATCCCAGCAATATGACAGTTTTCCGGGTAAATGA
>PJUE01000188.1_pt1 | contig 64168 bp, 62 predicted proteins | sample 1512171 | NCBI WGS metagenome assembly PJUE01 (sample SAMN08177674, study PRJNA422409) | Feces metagenome, whole genome shotgun sequencing project. | isolation source: Chicken feces (3) enriched on wood chips: alkali lignin treatment | host: Gallus gallus | place: USA: Madison | collected 2015-01-15
AGGGGTGAGGGCGCTTTAGCCCTCAAGTCCCAATCGCGTCAACGCACGTTCCCCTCCCGGTAGCCGCTGGCCTCGCTTTCCCCTCTCCCGCCTGCGGGAGAGGGGCAGGGGTGAGGGCGCTTTCGCCCTTGAGCTCCAACCGCGTCAACAATTGCCGGACATTCCCCGACTTAAAACCCCAACATTCGACGATGGGTGGGCCCCTTGCGCTGGGCTGACGATGGCATGTCAGCCGCTTCAGGATGCACATGGCCAGATTCCGCTGCGGCAGAGTGTGTCTGCCTCCGGCACAAGCCCGCTTCGGCAAGGCTGTGGCGTCAGGGCTGTTGGCCGGCATCTGCGCCACGGTATGGGCGCCTGTCCTGTTGCCAGCCTGGGTGAGCGCCTGCGCGCTGCTGTTGGGAGCGGTGGGCTGGGCCTGCCATCCCCGCTTGCGCGCGCCTGCGGCCATGCTGCTGGGTGCTGGCTGGGCGGGCGTGCACCTGCTGTGGGCGCTGTCCGCACAACTGCCTGCGGCATTGGAGTCGCGTGAACACACTGTCACTGGTGTGGTGGTCAGCCTTCCGCAGCACGAGTTGCGACGTACCCGTTTCCAGTTCCGCGTAGACAGCCGCCCACACCTGCCGGCTGCGCTGCACGGGCGTGTAGTGCAGGTCAGCTGGTATGACGCTTTCGCTGCCACGGTGCCGGGGCCGCGCCTGCAGCTGCGTGCCGGTGAGCAGTGGCAACTGACGGTGCGGCTGCGTGCACCGCGTGGGCTGATCAATCCCGGTGGTTTTGATGCCGAGCGGCATGCGCTCGCCCAGCGGATCGTGGCCTCGGCCATGGTGCGTGACTCGGTGGCACCGCGTCGGCTGCGCGTCGGTACGGGCGTGGAGGCTTGGCGCGAGCGTATGTCGGCGCGGATCCATCGCGACGTGGCTTCGCCATCGGCGCGCTATGTGCAGGCGCTCGCGCTTGGGGATACGCGTGGCCTGCAGGAGCAGGACTGGCAGGTGCTGCGGGCCACTGGCCTGACCCACTTGATCGCCATCTCCGGTTTCCATGTCGGCATGGTGGCAGTGGTCGTGGCCTGGATGGTGGCGTTGCTATGGTGGGTATTGCCGCGCTGGGGGCGAGGGTGGCCGCGACCGCAGGCGATGGCAGTGGGTGCGTTGGTGGGGGCGACGGTGTACGCCGCCGTGGCCGGCTTCGGCCTGCCTACGGTGCGGACCGTATTGATGGTGGCGGTGGTGGTGTTGGCCCGGCTTGGGCGGCGGCCGGTGGGGGTGCTGGATTGCCTGGCGCAGGCCGCGTTGTTGGTGCTGCTGGTGGAGCCGCTGGCGGTGCTGGCGTCTGGCTTCTGGTTGAGTTTTGCCGGGGTGGCCTGGTTGGCCTGGTGCCTGCCGGAGCGTGGCCATTGGTTGCCCGGTTTTCTCTCCGCACAGCGGGTCGCAACATTGGGCTTGCTGCCGCTCACGGTGGTGCTGTTCGGCCAGGCATCGCTGGTGGGGCCGTTGGCCAATCTTGTCGCCATTCCCTGCTGGAGTCTGGTGGTGGTGCCCTTGGCCATCCTTGGCACCGCATTGGAGGCGCTGCACGCAGGTGCCGGTGGCTGGGCATGGACGGCGGCGGCGTGGAGCTTCGACCTGCTGTGGCCTCTGTTCGACACCCTGGGTGGCAGTGAGCTGGCGATGTGGTGGTTGCCTGAACCGGCGTGGTTTGCCCTGCCGCTTGGCCTGCTGGGGGCGCTGTGGCTACTGTTGCCAGCCGGCGTACCCGGCAAGGGCTTGGCGCTGCTGTTGTGGCTGCCCTTGCTATGGCCGTGGCAGGAGGCGCCACGCAGGGGCGAGTTCGAGCTGGTGATGCTGGATGTCGGGCAGGGGCTTTCGGTGTTGCTGCGAACCCGCGAGCACGCGTTGCTGTACGACGCCGGCCCGGCCGTGCGCGATGGTTTTGACGCGGGTGAACGGGTGGTGGTGCCGGCATTGCGTGCCTTGGGGGTGCGTCGCTTGCAACGGATGGTGCTCAGTCATGCCGATCACGACCACGCCGGTGGCGCGGCGGCGCTGCGTGCCGTGCTTCCGCCGCAGGTCAGTTTGGCGCCCCCGGCTGCACCGCTTGATCAGGTGCGCGCCTGCAACACCGGACAGGCTTGGCAATGGGATGGCGTGCGGTTCGAGTTCCTGCATCCCGGCCCTGTGTTCCCCTATCTGCGCAATGAGTCCAGCTGCGTGCTGAGGGTGAGCGGGGCGTACGGCAGCGCCCTGTTGCCGGGCGATATCGGTGAGGTGATCGAACGGGGGCTGTTGAAACGGATGCCAGCCAAGCTGCGGGCCGATGTCGTGGTGGTCGCACACCACGGCAGCGGAGGCTCATCCAGCCCCGCTTTCGTGCGTGCAACGGCGGCACGGCTGGCACTGGTGTCGGCCGGGCATGGCAATCGTTTTGGCCATCCGCGTGCGGAGGTGGTGCGTCGTTGGCAGCGCGCCGGGGCTGAAGTGCTGACCAGCGCACAGAGCGGGGCGGTAAGGGTATGGTTGGGCAGGGATGGCCTGCAGCTGCGTGAGCGCAGAATATGGCGTGCAAGGGCCTGGGATGCCGCTGAGCGGGCGCGGGTGGCTGCTATCCTATCGGCCATCGAACAGACGGCCATCGAGCCGGAGGGTTGAAACGTGTGGGAACTGGTCAAGGCCGGCGGTTGGCCGATGGTGCCGTTGTTGCTGTTGGGTGTACTGGCCTTGGCGATAGTCCTGGAGCGTTTCTGGAGCCTGCGGCGTAACGAAGTGCTGCCGCCGGGACTGGGGCAGGAAGTACGCAACTGGGCGGCACGTGGCAAGCTGGATGCCTCGCATATCGAATCGCTGCGCGCCAACTCGCCGTTGGGTGCGCTGCTGGCTGCGGCGCTGGAAGCGCGCAACCGCCCGCGCGAGCAGATCCGTGAACGCATCGAAGACACCGGCCGTCACCTGGTGCATCGCATGGGCCGCTTCCTTAATGCGCTGGGCACCATTGCCTCGGCCGGCCCGTTGCTGGGCCTGCTCGGCACCGTGGTGGGCATGATCCAGATGTTCCTGGGTATCCTCGATCACGGCGTCGGCGACGTGAACCAGCTCGCGGGTGGTATTGGCAAGGCACTGGTGTGCACCGCGACCGGCATGATCGTGGCTATCCCGGCATTGATGTTCCACCGCTACTTCCGTGGCCGCATTGACGGCTATGTGATCGAGATGGAACAGGAAGCCGGCGCATTGCTGGATTCGCTGGATGGTCGCCCGGCGGTGATGGCTGCCGCCAACAAGGGCCAGACAGCCGAACCGCGCCGTACCGCCAAGGCCTGATCCACGATGCGTATCCGCGACAACCGCCAGCAGGACGAGCCGCATATCGATCTGGTACCCCTGATCGACGTGATCCTGGTGCTGATCATCTTCTTCGTGGTCACCACCACCTTCGATGCGCGCTCGACGCTGCAGATCCAGCTGCCGACCGCCAGCGACCAGAACAGCAGCGCGCCGCCGCGCTCGTTGAGTGTCCTGGTCAATGCCGATGGTCGTTATTTCATCAATGACCAGGAAGTGCTGCGCCCGGATATCGAGTCGCTGAAGCAGACCATCGCCCAGTTGGCCGGCCAGGACCGTGAACAGACCGTGCTGCTGCGCGCCGATGCCCGTACGCCCTACCAGGCCGTGGTCACCGCACAGGATGCCCTGGGTCAGTTGGGTTTCCGTCGCATTGCGATCGCCACTGCCCCGGAAGTGAAGCAATGAGCGATTCAGGTGCATGGCAGGTTTACAAGCGCCTGCTCGGCTTCGCCCGGCCTTACCGGATGCTGCTGGGCCTGGCTGTGCTGGGCATGCTGGTGGAGGCCGGTGCTGGTAGTGGCTTCCTGGCACTGATGAGCCCGATCACCAACAACCTGGTGAATCCGGAGGACATCAATCCGTGGATGCCGTTGGCGGTGATCGGCCTGTTCCTGTTGCGTGGTATCGCCGGCTACCTGACCGATATCGGCATGGGCAAGGCGGCGCGCAGCATCGCCCGCGACCTGCGGGTCAAGGTGCTGGACAAATACATGCGCCTGCCGGGGCAGCGGTTCGATTCCGAGCCGGTGCCGTCGATGCTGGTGCGGCTGGGCTCCGACTGCGACCAGGTGGCACAGGCCGCGGTGGACGCCATGAAGGTGGTGTTGCAGCAGTCGCTGCAGGCCTTGGGCGCGCTGCTGATGATGCTGTGGTACAGCTGGCAGGTGACCCTGGCCATTTTCGTGCTGGCACCGCCGCTGGCGTGGGTGATGAACAAGGTGGCCAAGCGTTACCGCAGCATCAGTCACCGTATCCAGGAAAGCGGCGCCGAGCTGCTGCAGGCAGCCGACCAGACGCTGTCCAGCCAGCAGGAGGTCAAGGTCTACGGCGCCCAGCCCACCGAACTTGAACGCTATACGCGGCTGGCCAACACCAATCTGCGGCTGGCGATGAAGGTGGAGTCCACCCGCAGCATTTCCTCCAGCATGGTGCAGCTGATCGGTGCCGTCGGCCTGGCGGCGCTGCTGTTGATCGCCGGCCATGAAGCCGCCGCAGGTCGGTTGACCGTGGGTGACTTTGTCGCGTTGCTGATGGCGATGCTGGCAATCATCCCGGCGCTGAAGCAACTGACCAACGTGCAGAACATGACCCAGCGCGGCATCGCCTCGGCGCAGCGTCTGTTCAGCGTGCTTGATGCCGAGGACGAGCCTGACCACGGCACGCGGCCGCTGCAGCGTGCCAATGGCCTGATCGAGTTCCGCAATGTCACAGCCCGTTATGCAGGGCAGGCCAAGCCGGCCTTGCAGGACGTCAGTTTCATTGCCAGGCCGGGGACGGTCACCGCGATCGTTGGACGTTCCGGCAGCGGCAAGTCCACGCTGATCAAGCTCATTCCGCGTTTCTATGAGGTCGAATCCGGGCAGATCCTGCTGGACGGGCATCCCCTGCAGGAGTATTCGCTGGCAGATCTGCGCCGACAGATTGCGCTGGTGGGCCAGCAGGTGACCCTGTTCAACGGCAGCGTCGCGCAGAACGTGGCCTATGGCGAACTGCAAGGGCGCAGCCCGGAAGCGCTGCAACACGCCATTGCCGGTGCCAATGCGGCAGAGTTCGTCGAGCAGATGCCGCGCGGCGTCGATGAACCGGTGGGCGCCAAGGGCGGCAAGCTGTCCGGCGGCCAGCGCCAGCGCCTGGCCATTGCCCGCGCGATGTTGAAGGATGCCCCCATCCTGATTCTCGACGAAGCCACCGCAGCCCTGGACAACGAATCCGAGCGGCTGGTGCAGGACGCCCTGCAGAAGCTGATGCCTGACCGCACCACGTTGGTGATCGCGCACCGCCTGTCGACCATCGAGCATGCCGATCAGGTGCTGGTGATGGACCAGGGGCGCATTGTCGAGCGTGGTACCCATCACGAACTGCTGGCGCTGGGCGGTGTCTACGAACACCTGCACAGCATGCAGTTCCGCGAAAGGCAGGGCGGATGAGCAAGCAGGGTCCGCAGACGCCGGCCTACTGGTACGGCGACGCCGCCGTGCCCTGGTTCGCACGGCTGCTGGCGCCGGTCTATGGCGCGGTAACCGGGCTGCGCCGCGGCCTGTACCGGCGTGGCTGGTTGCGGGCGCGGCAGGTGCCGGTGCCTGTGATCGTGGTGGGCAACATCACCGCCGGCGGTACCGGCAAGACGCCGCTGACCATCGAACTGGTCAACCGCCTGCGCGAGGCCGGCTGGAAGCCGGGCGTGGCCAGTCGCGGTTACGGCCGTGACGAGGCCGACACACCGCGCTGGGTGACCCCCGAGCTGGCCCCCGGCCTGGGCGGTGACGAGCCGGTATTGATTGCCTGGAAGACCGGCGCGCCGGTGCGCGTGGACAAGGACCGGGTCGCGGCGGCCAAGGCGTTGCTGGCGGCCGGCTGTGACATCGTCATCTGTGACGACGGGCTGCAACATTACCGGCTGGCGCGCGATATCGAGATCGAGGTGGTGGATGCGGCACGGCGCTACGGCAATGGCCGGCTGATGCCGGCGGGCCCGCTGCGCGAGCCGGTGGCGCGGGCCAGGCTGTGCGACTTCCGTGTGGTCAATCTTGGCCAGACCAGCGATGCCCCGGCGGAGACCGCCGGGACCGGATTCGGCGAATGGGCGATGCGCCTGCGGATCGAAACCGCCACCCCGCTCGCGGGGGGCAGGGCCAAGCCTTTGCAGGCGTTTGCCGGGCAGCGTGTGCACGCGGTGGCGGGTATCGCCAACCCGCAGCGCTTCTTCCAGATGCTGCGTGCGCGCGGCATCGGCGTGGTGCCGCATGCGTTTGCCGATCATCATCGCTACCAGGCCGAGGATCTGTCCTTCGGCAGCCAGTTGCCGGTGCTGATGACCGAGAAGGACGCCGTCAAATGCCAGGGTTTTGCCACCGACTGGCATTACGCGGTGCCCTTGCAGGCCGAGTTGCCGGCGGCATTCTGGGTAGCGCTGCTGGACCGCCTGGGCAAGCTGGCGCGCGCTTGATCCCCATTGGCGGGTGAGACTTGTTGGCCGCAGCGGCGGCTGTGAGGAGTTGAAATGACTGATATCCCGGATTTCGTGGTGGCCATCCCGGCCCGATATGCCTCCACCCGCTTGCCCGGCAAGCCGTTGGCGCTGATTGCCGGCGAACCGATGGTGCTGCATGTGGCACGGCGGGCATTGCAGGCTGGCGCGCGCGAAGTGTGGGTGGCGACCGACGATGCACGCATCGCCGCCGCGGTGTCTGGGCTTGAGGGCATCCATGTGGCGATGACCGACCCGGCACACGCCTCCGGCACTGATCGCCTGGCCGAGTGTGCGCGACAGGCGGGTTGGTCGGACGAGGTGATCGTGGTCAACCTGCAGGGCGATGAGCCGTTTGCACCGGCGGCAGGCATCCAGGCGGTGGCGGCCACCTTGGCCAGCAGTGGTGCACCGATGTCGACCCTGGCAACGCCGGTGGAGGATGCGCCCACGCTGTTTGATCCCAATGTGGTCAAGCTGGTGCGCAACGTGCACGGCGATGCCATGTATTTCAGCCGCGCACCGATCGCCTGGCACCGCGACGCTTTTGCCCGTAGCCGCGACAGCCTGCCGCCGGGGCAGTGGCTGCGCCACATCGGCATCTATGGTTACCGGGCCGGCTTCCTGCAGCAGTTCGCCGCCATGCCGCCAGGCAACCTGGAGCAGGTGGAAGCGCTGGAGCAGCTGCGCGTGCTGGAGGCCGGGCACCGCATCGCGGTGGCCTTGTCACCGGCACCGTTCCCGCCGGGCATCGATACCCCGGAGGATCTGCAGCGCGCCGATGCACGCATGCGGGGCGGGCAATGAAGTTGCTGGTGGTGTGCCTGGGCAACATCTGCCGCTCGCCGATGGGCGAAGGCGCCTTGCGTGCGCGCATTGCCCAGGCACGGCTGGACAACTGGGTGTCGGTGGATTCGGCCGGTACCTCCGGCTGGCATGCCGGGGATCCGCCCGACCACCGCGCGGTCGCCTGCGCCCGCCGCCATGGGGTGGATATCAGCCGGCTGCGCGGGCGACAGCTGAAAGCCGCGGACTTCCACGATTTCGACCATATCCTCTGTGCTGACCGGTCCAACCTGGACAACGCACGGGCGTTGGCTCCGGCCGGGCTGCAGGAGCGCGCGGTGCTGTGGTTGCCCTGGGCCGGGGTGGAGGGGGCAGCGGCCATTCCCGATCCGTACTATGGTCAGGACAGTGACTTCGAGCAGAGCTGGGCATTGGTGGATGCGGCTGCTCGCGGTACGGTGCAACGTCTTACGCGTAACCACGAGTCCGGCATAATCCAACCATGAATGAAAAGCGCGCAGTGGATCTGCCCAAGTCCGGTATCTGGCTCAACGCCGCACCTGCCACCTTGCAGGAGCTGCGCGGCCGCCCGGTAGTGCTGGCCTTCGTCAATGGCGCCTCGGTCTGGTCAATGCAGCGCGTGGCGGAAGTTGCGCGCTGGCAGGCGCGCAACCCGGGCCGGCTGCAGTTGCTGGTGGTGCAGGTGCCGCGTTTCGAGTTTGAGCGCGAACCGCAACAATCGCTGAAGCTGCTGCGCAGGCACGGCGTGAGTGCCCCCATCGTGCTGGATGCGCATTGGGACACCTGGCGTCAGTTCGAAGTCCAATCCTGGCCGACCTTGGTGCTGCTGGACGCCTACGGCCAGGAGCGTGAGCGGCTGGTGGGTGCCGGTGCCGAGCTGGACCGCGCCTTGAACAGCCTGTGTGAAGGCGTGCCGCGCCCGCTGGAAGATGACGACGCGCGCGAGATCAACGCCGAACCGCGGCTGCCGCTGCTGTTCCCGGCAGGGCTGGTGGCTACGGCCGAGCGAATTTACGTGGCCGATACCGGTCATCACCGGATTCTTGAGTGCAACCACGCCGGCCGCATCCTGCGCCAGTTTGGCCTTGGCTCGGCCGATCTGATCAATGGTGGTCTGGGCGAAGCGGCATTCAACCGCCCGCAGGGCCTGGCCCTGGTGCGCGATGTGCTGTACGTGGCCGATACCGGCAATCACGCACTGCGCCGCATCAACCTGACCAGTGGCCAGGTGGACACCTTGTGTGGGAATGGTCGCGTCGGTGCGCCCAGCGCCGGCGTGCTGGCGCAGCCGTGGGATACCGCGCTGAACCATCCGGTCGGCGTGGCCGTGGCCGACAACCAGATCTATGTCGCGATGGCCGGTGACAACCACATCTGGAGCTACGACCTCGGTGCCAAGGAGCTGCGCTGGCGCGCCGGCGCAGGCCCGGTCGAGGTGCGCGACGGTAGTGGCCACCTGGCCGCGTTTGCCCAGCCGTGCAGCGTGGTGGCCGTGCAGCACACTTTGTACGTCGCTGACGCATTGGGTTCGGCCATCCGCTCGGTGCAGCTGCGCAATGATCTGGTGCAGACCCTGGTGGGGCAGGGGCCGTGGGAGTCGGGCAACGTCGATGGCCCGCGCCTGCGTGCACGCCTGCAGTATCCGCAGGCGCTGGCGATGGGGCCGGACTCCCCCTTGCTGTGGATTGCCGATGCCGGCAACGGCTCGCTGCGCACCCTGCGCCTGGGCGGCGGCGACCTGTCCACGGTCAACCTGCCGCGGCGCCTGCACGGGCCGGCCGCGCTGGCGGTGGCCGCTGGCGCGATCTGGATCGCCGAAGCCGACGCCCATGCCGTGCTGCGGTTTGATCCGCTCAGTGGCGAGTTGAGCGAAGTGCCGATAGACGGATGACCGACGCTGCAACCAATGCGTTTGATGGCAAGGCTTTCGCCGCCGCGCTGAGTACCGCGCCCGGTGTGTACCGGATGTATGCCGCCGACGACACCCTGCTGTATGTCGGCAAGGCAGGCGCGCTGCGCAAGCGCGTGGGCAGCTATTTCAATGGTTCGCCCAAAAGCCGGCGGATCATGATGATGCTGTCGCAGGTGGCGCGCATGGACGTCACCATCACCCGTACCGAAGCCGAAGCGCTGCTGCTGGAAAACCAGCTGATCAAGTCGCTGACGCCGCGGTACAACGTCTCCCTACGCGACGACAAGACCTACCCGCAGGTGCTGATGACCCGCGAGCAGTGGCCGCGCATTGCGCTGCACCGTGGTCCGCGCTCGCTGCCGGGTCGGTACTACGGCCCCTATCCGGGCGTCGGTGCGGTGCGTGAGACGCTCAACCTGATGCACAAGCTGTTCAAGCTGCGCAGCTGCGAGGACAGCGTATTCCGCAACCGTACGCGGCCGTGCCTGCAGTACCAGATCGGCCGCTGCAGTGCGCCGTGCGTGGAGCTGGTGGCGCAGGGCGACTACGACGAATCGGTGCGCCAGGCGACGCTGTTCCTCGAAGGCAAGAGCGACCAGTTGGCGGCCGAGCTGATGGACAGCATGCAGCAGGCCAGCGATGCGCTGGAGTTCGAGCGCGCAGCGCGCCTGCGTGACCTGGTGGCATCGCTGCGCAGCATGCAGAACCGCCAGTACGTGGATGGCCGTGCCGCCGATCTGGACGTGCTGGCCTGCGCCATGCAGGGCGCCAGTGCCTGCGTGCTGTTGCTGGCTTTCCGTGATGGTCGCAACCTGGGCACGCGCGCGTTTTTCCCGCGTACCAATGGCGAGGACAGTGCCGAGGAAGTGCTGGCTGCGTTTGTGTCCCAGTACTACGTTGAGCACGGGCCTCCGGCGGAGATCCTGCTGGACCGCGAGATCCCCGATGCGGCACTGATCGAGGCCGCGCTCAGCGCCTCGGCCGAGCGCAAGGTGGTGTTGAAGTGGAACGTGCGTGGCGAGCGCGCCGGTTACGTGGAGCTGGCCAGCCGCAATGCGCAGGTCACCCTGGTGGCGGAGATGGACAGCCGCGGCGCGCAGCATGCGCGCAGCGAGGCGCTGCGCGAGATGCTTGGGCTGGCCGAGCCGGTCAAGCGCGTGGAGTGTTTCGACATCAGCCACACCATGGGTGAGGCGACCGTGGCCTCCTGCGTGGTCTTCGATGCCGCCGGCCCGGTGCGCGCCCAGTACCGCCGTTACAACATCAGTGGCATCGAGCCCGGTGATGACTATGCGGCCATGCGCCAGGCCATCGATCGCCGCTTCCGGCGCGCGGTGGAGGAAGGTGGGGTATTGCCGGATGTGCTGCTGATCGACGGCGGTGCCGGCCAGTTGGCGCAGGCGCAGGCAGCGCTGGCCGACCTGGGGGTGGAAGGGGTGATGCTGGTTGGCGTGGCCAAGGGTGTGGAGCGACGCGCCGGCCATGAAGCACTGGTGATGCCGGACGGCCGTGAACTGCGTCCGGGCGCTGCCTCACCGGCCCTGCAGTTCATCCAGCAGGTGCGTGACGAAGCCCACCGCTTTGCGATCACTGGCCACCGCGGGCGCCGACAGAAGGCGCGCATGACCAGCAAGCTGGAGGATATACCCGGCATCGGGCCGCGCCGGCGCGCCAGCCTGCTCAAACATTTTGGCGGCATGGCCGGGCTCAAGGCGGCGGGCGAGGCCGAGATTGCCCGCGTGGAGGGCATCAACGACGCCCTGGCCGCGCGTATCTACGCTAACCTTCACGGTCTGTCGGTGCCCGATCCGGCAGCGGAGTAATGCTGTAATGAAACTGACCATCCCCACCTGGCTGACCCTGCTGCGGATCCTGATGATCCCGGTGCTGGTGCTGGTGTTCTATCTGCCCTATGCCTGGACCAACTTCGCCTCGGCGGCGATTTTCGGCCTGGCGGCGATCACCGATTGGCTGGATGGTTGGGTCGCACGGCGTTACGAACAGCATTCGGCGTTCGGTGCGTTCCTGGACCCGGTGGCGGACAAGTTGATGGTGGCGGTGGCGCTGTTCCTGATCGTGCAGGGCCACCCGACACCGTGGATGGCGTTCTGGGCGGCAGTCATCGTCGGGCGCGAGATCGCGGTATCGGCACTGCGCGAATGGATGGCCGAGATCGGCCAGCGTGCCAAGGTGCGCGTCGCCATGATCGGCAAGGTGAAGACCACCGCGCAGATGGTGGCGCTGTTGTGCCTGCTGTACTCGGTTTCGCCCAATACCCCGTTCACCTCGATCTGGATGGGCGAGCCGGTTTTCCATATTGGTGACTGGATGCTGGCCATTGCTGCGCTGCTCACCCTGGTATCGGCGGCGCAGTATCTGCGTGCGGCCTGGCCCAGCCTGCGCGAGGACGAGAAAGCCGCGCGTAGCGGAGCTGCCAAAAAATAAACAGGCTGTTGACACTGGGGCGAATGCATGTAGAATTTCGCCTCCCAAGCGGGAATAGCTCAGTTGGTAGAGCGCAACCTTGCCAAGGTTGAGGTCGCGAGTTCGAGTCTCGTTTCCCGCTCCAGTTTCAAGTAAATCCGGCGTTTTCGCGGGGTTTATCCAGAAAGATATTGCAAGCCTGCGGGAATAGCTCAGTTGGTAGAGCGCAACCTTGCCAAGGTTGAGGTCGCGAGTTCGAGTCTCGTTTCCCGCTCCAGTCTTGAATATCGCAACGGCCCATCCAGCCCTTCGGCACGATGTGCGCCACATGCGGGAATAGCTCAGTTGGTAGAGCGCAACCTTGCCAAGGTTGAGGTCGCGAGTTCGAGTCTCGTTTCCCGCTCCAGATCATGATCGCGAAGCAGTTGTTTCGCCATCCATCGAAAGGCCCCGCAAGGGGCCTTTCGTGTTTCTGCGCTGGGCCTTCCTGCTCAGCTTGAGGAGCTGCCCGCTGCGGTGGCGCTGTCGGCGGTGGTGCTGCTGGTAGCCTTGCTCCAGGCGCGCAGGCCAATCACCGCCAGCCCCAGGAAGAACACGTACAAGGCAGCGGTAACGTGCAGTGACTTGAACAGATAGGCCCCTACATACACTACGTCCACTGCGATCCATAGCCACCAGGTGGCCACGTGGCGGCGTGCCTGCCACCACTGTGCCACCAGGCTGAGCCCTGTCAGCAAGGCGTCCAGCCACGGCAGCGCGGCGTCGGTGAACAGATGCATGCAGGCCCCCATGCCGAGGCCGCCAGCCACGCCCAGGGCAAGGTCGCGCAGCAGCTTGCTGCGCGACAGTGGCACGATACGGATGGCGCCTTCATCGGCGGCGTGGCGGTGCCAGTTGATCCAGCCATAGGTCAGGAAGCCGGCGAACGCAACCTGCAGCAGCGTGTCCGAATACAGCTTGGCCTCGGCAAAGACCAGGGCATACAGCGCAACCGACAGCAGCCCGACCGGCCAGGCCACGACGCGACGCTGTGCCATCAGCAGTACGCCGAGGATGCTGCACAGCGCCGCCGACCACTCGAGCAGGCTGCTGCTCACAGTGCGATGCTCACCGAAAGGCGGGCCTGGCGCGGTGCGCCCGGGAACAGGTAGTAATCACCCAGGCTGCTGCCGGTGTCGCGCCAGTAGAAGTGGTTGAAGACATTGTCCACCGACAGATTCCAGCGCAGGGCGTGGCCCTGCAACTGGTGCTGGAAGCGCAGGCCGGCATCGAACACGCTGTAGCTCGGCGCGCGCGCGCCGCCATCGGCGCGGGCGATATTGCTGGAGGCATGGCGCCAGCCGCCGGTCACGTCCAGGCCTTGTGCAAAGGGCAGGGCATAGGCCAGGTGCACGCTGGCGCGCAGCTTGGGGACGTTGACCAGCTGGTGGCCTTCATAGCTGGCGGTGCCGGTGTCGCGGGCGCGGGCCTGCAGTGCGCTGGCGCTGGCGAAGATCTGCAGGGCGTCGGTCAGGTGCCCGTTCGCGCTGAGTTCCAGCCCGGTGTGGGCCTGCTTGCCCTGTTCGACAAAGGTGTAGCCAAGCTCGCTGTCGTCGGGCTTTGCGTACTGGTACGGCTGGGTGGTGCGGAAAACCGCCGCGCCCAGCTGGAGGTCGCGGGCCAGGCTGTACTTCAGGCCGGCCTCGAACTGGCGCGACTGCACCGAAGGCAGGAAGGTGTCGGCATTCGACGTCCAGAACGGCGCTTCCTGGCCCAGTGCGATGCCTTCCACATAGCTGGCGTAGACATTCAGGGCATCATTGGCCTTCCACAGCAGTGCGGTCTGCGGCAGGAACTGCGACAGCCGGCTGTGCCGTTGCGGATTGCCGCGCTTGTCATAGGCGCGCTCGTCCAGGCGCACGTGGCGGCCGCCCAGCAGCCACTCCCAGTTGTCGCCAACGCTTACGCGGTCAAGTACGAACAGCGCGGTCTGGCGGCTGTCCAGGCGGCGCGCGGAGGCGCCGGGTTGCAGTGGCGAGGGGGCGAACACCGGCAACTGGCTGTCGTTGATGTTGACCGTTCCCACGTACTCGTTGACGTTGCGACGCTTGTCGACCGTGCGACGGAAGCCGTCCACGCCCACGGTCAGTTGATGGCCGATGTTGCCGGTGTGGAAATTGCCGCGCAGTTCTGCGCGCAGTTCCTGGTTGCGGCGGGTATCGTCCGGGCTGCGGTAGTCGTAGATGTCGTAGTCGCCGTTGGGCGCGAAGTAGTTGCCCGGCACGCTGCCATCGGCGCATTGCGCGGCGTAGTAGCAGCCGTAGGCAAATGCCACGTTGTCATCGATCACCGAGCGGCTGTGGCCCACGGCAATGCGCGACTGCCAGGTGGGGCTGAAGTCGTGTGTATGCGCAGCGGTGATGTTGGTGCTGGCGATGCCCACCGGCTGCTGCCAGGGCTGGTGGCCGAGCATGCGGTCGGTATCCACCTTGCCTGGTAGCAGGCTGCCGCCCAGCAATTGATAGCCGGAGGCCGAGCGCTGGGCGCTGGTCTGGTAATTGGCGTCGACCTCGAGTTTGCTGCGCGCGCCGATCAGCCAGTCGGCGGCCAGCGCGTAGAAGTTGCGGCGGCCGTCGGCATGGTCGATGTAGGAGTTGCTTGCGTCCCAGGCTGCATTGAAGCGCAGGCCAAGGCGCGGTGTCAGCCAGTGGCCGACATCGATGGCGGCGTAGCGCGAGCCTTCCGAGTCGGTGCCCAGGGTGAGGTTGCGTACCTCGGCGGGGCGCTTGCCGACGTAGTTGATGATGCCGCCCGGTGCCATCACGCCGGCGGCCAGGCCTGCCTCGCCCTTGAGGATCTGTACCGACTCGATGTTTTCCAGTGCCAGGCGCTGTTCACCGGCAATGGACAGGCCGTTGAAGCGGTAACCGGTGGCCGGGTCCAGCGCGAAGCCGCGGATGGCGATGTTCTGGTAGTAACCCACCGGTGCATAGGCATCGCCGAGTGAGGCGTCGCTGCGCGCCAGTTCGGACAGCGAGCGCACCTGCAGGTGGTCCAGCTGTTCGCGGTCCACGATGTTCATCGAGGCGGGCGTGCTCTTCCAGTCGCCACTGCCGAAGCTGGTGATGCGGCTGGCCGGGACGGGTTGCCGGGCCTGCACGCGCACGGCGGCCAGCTCGGTGGGGGAGTGTTCGGCAGTGTCGGTGCCTGCTTCGCTGGCATACAGCGGCAGGGCGGCGCACAGGGCGAGGGTCAGCAGGGTGGGGCGCAGGCAGCGGTTCATTCGGTTCGTCTTCGGACAACAGGGGAGACGAAGCGACGGCGCGCGCGCACAACCGCCGGCGGGCGGGGTGGTTGCTGCTCAAAGCTCCCTACGCCGGTGCAAACCGGATCAGGTTCCAAGGGACTCTCTCAGCCTGGCAATCCAGGCACCCCCGCTTCAGTGCCCATTTCACTACAAATGGCGGCGGTTTGCGAATCCGCGGCTCAGGCCGCCGCGTGCAGGGCCTGCAGCAGCGATTGCCCCGGCGGGCTGTTGAACCAGATGGGGTGGCCGAGCATGAACGGTTGCCAGGCCACGTCGGCGTTGGCCGTGGAGCCGGTGATGCCTTCGAAGTACTCGACTTCGGACAGGGCAAAATCGAAATGCACCATCGGCAGCAGGTCGGCCAGCAGGTGAACCCGCGCGGCCGGTAGCGGCAGCACCTGGCGGTAGCCCTGCAGCAGCGCCAGGGCGATATCGGTGCGCACGGCGCGGGCCCCCTGTTCCAACTGCAGCCAGGCCACAGCGTTGCGTTCGATCGCCGTGGCCAGATCGAACAGCGCGCTGGTGGGCGAGGCCAGGCCAAAGTCCATCACGGTGCCGATGTGCGGGTCGCTGCCGTCCTGGGTCCACAACAGGTTGGAGACATGCCAGTCGTTGTGTGCCCACAGCCTGGGCTCCTGCGCCAGGCGTTGAGCCAGTCCCTGGTGCCAGGGCAGCACGTGGCGCTGCAGTTCGGCCTCCCATGGAATGCGTGCCAGATAGCGGGCCAGCGCTGGTCGTTGCGGCAGCGTCAGTTTCAGTGCGGCTATGGGATCGGCACTGCGGATCAGATCATCGCGGGCGACCAGCAGGTGGGTGCTGCGTTGCGGTGCGTGGTAGCTGGCCGCCGCCTGATGCAGTCTGGCCAGCATGCGCCCGGCTTCGGCGGCCTGGTGGGTGTTGGTCAGCAATGTCCAGGAAGGGGCGTCGCGATACAGGTCACTGCCTACGCCGACAGCATGCAGTTCATAGGTCCAATCGCCGTGTTCGATCGCGGTGTTGCCGTCGCGGTCCGGCAGAACCTGGCTGACGGGAATGCCGCCCGCGCGCAGGTGTGCCATGAAACGGTGTTCTTCCTGCAGGCAGGCGGCGCTGCGTACGCTGTGGTGGTGGCGCTTGATGAACACATCCACGTCGCTGCCGCTGGCGATGGCGGCAGCCGACAGTGGTCGCGGGCTGTGCCAGCGCAACTGGTTGCTGCTGCCAAGCTGCAGATAGCGGCCTTTCAGCCAGGCCAGCTCGCCGGTGCTGATGGCAGGCCAGTCGGCGGCCACCTCATCGTTGTTGAGGCCTTGTACGCGATGCGGTTCGGTCATCAGGTGGGGAGTGGGAGCGTCGGGCGCGCAGATGGTACGCCAGCGCAGGCCCCTGCGTGCCTGGCGCTCGTCCGGCAGTGTGTCGGCTGCCGGACGATGGCGCCCGCGACGATGTGAAAGAAGTTGTTAAAAACTGCTGGCGCAGGATGGGTGAACTCTGTATCATGCGCGGCACACCCCGCGGGAATAGCTCAGTTGGTAGAGCGCAACCTTGCCAAGGTTGAGGTCGCGAGTTCGAGTCTCGTTTCCCGCTCCAAATGTTGAATGGGCCCCCATCGCGGGGTCTTTTCATGTCGAGGTGAAGTAATGCTTCGGCGCAGTAAGTTGATGGCCTGGTAGCAGAGTGGTTATGCAGCGGATTGCAAATCCGCGTACGCCGGTTCGATTCCGACCCAGGCCTCCATCTTCGAGAAAGAACCCGCGCAAGCGGGTTCTTTTTTTTTGTCTTCCATCCGGCGGCCGGGAGCGGTTCTGGCCCGGCGCTTGGCCAAATCCGGCACGTGTTCACTTGACCTCCCGCCCAGCTCCCGTACTGTCAGGTACGTGATCACCGTTTTGGTGGTCCGGCCTCCCGACGACAGCCGCGACGAGCCCATGAGCGAACAGCCCCAGCAGTCCCGTCCTACCTCCGCCGATGCCGACCCGGCGCCGGACAAGCCTTCGCCGCTGAAGAATCCCAAAGTGCGCTGGACACTGACCCTGATCGGGGGGGCGGTGCTTGTCGCGTTGGTGGCGTGGCTGGCGTATTACCTCACCGTGGGCAAGTACCAGCAGTCCACCAACAACGCCTATCTGCAGGCCGACGCAGTGGCGGTGGCGCCCCGGGTGAACGGCTATGTCACCGAGGTGTTGGTGCAGGACAACCAATGGGTGAAGGCAGGGCAGGCGCTGGTCAGGATCGACCCACGCACCTACCGCGCCACGCTGGATCAGGCCGAGGCGGTCATTGCGGTGCGCGAAGCGGATATCGCCGCGGCCAGCGCTGGCGTGCAGGGCAACCAGTCGCAGCTGGTGCAGGCTCGCACCCAGCTCAGATCGGCGGAGGCGACGCTGCGTTTTGCGCGTGCCGAAGTGGCGCGTTTCGGGCCGCTGGCCGCGTCCGGCGCTGATACCCATGAGCATTTCGAAAGCGTGAAGCATGATCTGGAACGCGCGCAGGCGCAGTACGACGCCGCGCGTTCGCAGATTGCCGGGGCGCAGAGCCAGGTGGAGGCCGGGCAGGCGCAGTTGGAGCAGGCGCGCGCTGGCCTCAAGCAAGCCCAGGCGGACGCGGCCCAGGCCAATGTGGCCTTCGAGGACACCCAGCTGACCGCGCGCATCGACGGCCGCATCGGCAACAAGACGGTGCAGGTGGGCCAGTTCGTGGCCGCCGGCACGCGCCTGATGACGGTGGTGCCGGTGGAGTCCTTGTACCTGGCAGCCAACTTCAAGGAGACCCAGCTGGGCCGCATGCGCGCCGGGCAGCCGGCGGAAATCGAGGTCGACGCTTTGCCGGGCAAGAAGCTGCACGGCACGGTGGAGAGCATTTCGCCGGGCACCGGCTCGCAGTTCGCGTTGTTGCCGCCGCAGAACGCCACCGGCAACTTCACCAAGGTGGTACAGCGCGTGCCGGTACGTATCCGCATCGAGGCCGACGCCGATACGCGCAAGGTGTTGGTGCCGGGCATGTCGGTGGAGGTCAGTGTGGATACCCGCGATGGCGCCGGTGCCGCGCCCGGGGCTGATCAGCGCTGATGGCGACCACCGCCGCCAACGCGGTGCCGCAGAAAGCCGATGCCAGCGCCTGGCTGGCGGTGGCGGCGGGCACCATCGGCTCGTTCATGGCGACGCTGGACATCTCCATCGTCAATGCCGCCCTGCCTACCATCCAGGGTGAGGTAGGGGCCAGCGGGACCGAAGGCACCTGGATCTCGACCTCGTTCCTGGTCTCGGAAATCGTCATGATTCCGCTGACCGGCTGGTTCGTGCGCACCCTGGGGCTGCGCACCTTCCTGCTGATCTGCGCGTCGTTGTTCACCGCGTTCTCGGTGATGTGCGGCCTGTCCAGCACCCTGGACATGATGATCCTGGGCCGCATCGGTCAGGGTTTCACCGGCGGCGCGCTCATTCCCACCGCGCTGACCATCGTTGCCACCCGCCTGCCTCCGGCGCAGCAGACGCTGGGTACGGCATTGTTCGGCATGACGGTGATCCTCGGGCCCATCATTGGGCCATTGCTCGGTGGCTGGCTGACCGAGAACGTCAGCTGGCATTACGCCTTCTTCATCAACGTGCCGATCTGCGCCGGCTTGATCGCCTTGCTGGTGCTTGGCCTGCCGCATGAAAAATCGAACTGGGGCGGGCTGCTGCGTGCGGACTGGCTGGGCATCGTCGGCATGACCGCCGGGTTGGGGGCGTTGACGGTGGTACTGGAGGACGGCCAGCGCGAGCGTTGGTTCGAGTCGGAGTTCATCCTCATCCTCAGCCTGATATCGGTCACCGGCTTTGCTTTGCTGGCGCTGTCGCAGTTCACCAGCAGCGAGCCGGTGATACGCCTGAAGATCCTGTTCCAGCGCAGTTTTGGCGCGGTGTTCGTGATGGTTGGCGCGGTCGGCATGATCCTGTTCGGGGTGATGTACATGATCCCGCAGTTCCTGGCGGTGATCGCTGGCTACAACACCGAACAGGCCGGCTACGTACTGCTGCTCGGTGGTGTGCCGACCGTGCTGCTGATGCCCTTCATGCCGAAGATGCTGGAAACCATTGATGTGCGGGTGATGGTGTTCACCGGCATGCTGTGTTTCGCGTTGGCCTGTTTCGTCAATCTGGGGCTCACCCCCGATAGCGTCGGCATGCACTTCGTCATCGGCCAGTTGTTGCAGGGCTGTGGTCTTGCGCTGGCGATGATGGCGTTGAACCAGGCGGCGATCACCTCGGTACCCAAGGAGCTGGCCTCGGATGCATCGGGCCTGTTCAATGCCGCACGCAACCTCGGTGGCTCGATTGGCCTGGCCATCATTTCCACCTTCCAGGAGCGGCGCGTCAGCTTCCATATCGACGCCATCGGCACCGCCACCACCGCCAACTCGGCGGTGGCGCAGGACTACCTGCATGCGCTGGGCGCGCAGATGGGCGATCCGATGCAGGGCACGGCGATGCTTGCGCAGATCGTGCAGCAGCAGGCGCTGGTGATGGCTTACAACGACCTGTTCTGGATTTTCGGCATCATCGTGGTGGCGACCCTGCCGCTGGTCTTCCTGCTAAAGCCCTTGCCCAAGGGCGTACCTCTGGCGATGCACTGATGCGACAACCTACTTTCCTGCTGTTGCGAAACCTCACCTGCCTGGCGCTGCCGCTGGCCGTGGCCGGTTGCATGCTGGGGCCGGACTACGTGCGCCCGGAGGTGGCCAAGGGGGCGCTGGAACAACCGGCGCTGGTGCGCGCTGCCGATGCTGGGGTGGTTGCTGCGACGCCCTCCAGTCAGTGGTGGCGGGCGCTCAATGATCCGCTGCTGGACCAGCTGATCGACCAGGCGCTACGCGACAGTCCCAACCTGCGCGCAGCGCAGGCCAAGGTGCTGGCCTCGCGCGCGCTGCAGCGCCAGCGCCGTGCCGAGCAGTTGCCCAGCGTCGGCGCGGTGGCTGGCTATGCGGCCATCAGCCCACCCGATTCCATGGTCGATCAGGTGCGGCAGATAGGCGAGGGGGCCGCACGCGTGGCCGAGAACAACGGGCGCCCGCAGGAAGCTGCGCAGTTGCGCGATGAGATGTCGCGCATCGATCTGGACACCGATATGTACATCGTCGGTGTCGATGCCAGCTGGGAGTTGGACCTGTTCGGGCGCAAGCGCCGGGCCGCGCAGGAGGCGGCGGCCAAAGCCGATGCGGATATCGCTGCCCTGGCGGATGCCCAGGTGCAGTTGGCGGCCGAAGTGGCGCAGGTGTACCTGGGCTACCGCGGCACCCGCGAACGTACCCGCCTGGCCGAACGCAACCTGCAGGCAGCGGCCGAATCGCTGGAGCTGACGCGGCAGCGGCGTGCACGCGGCGCTGATTCGGACCTGCATGTCGAACGCGCCCGTGCCCAGCACGAGCAGCAGCAGGCACAGTTGCCGGGCCTGCGTGCGCAGGCAACCGAGGCCAAGGACCAACTGGCGTTGATGACCGGGCGCGAGCCCGGTGCGCTGGACGGGCTGCTGGCCGAGGACCGCCCCCTGCCTGCGCTGCCACCGGAGGTGTTGGTGGATGACGCGGCGGCGGTGATCCGCCGGCGCCCGGACATCCGCAAGGCCGAGGGCGAGTTGGCGGCGTCCTCGGCGCAGATCGGGCAGGCCTTGTCGGCGTATTTCCCGCAGGTGAACCTGCTGGGCACGATCGGCATGGGGGCCTCGTCCTTGTCGGACCTGAACAGCGATTCGGCAGCCAGCATCGTCATGCCGTTCCTGCGCTGGTCGGTATTCGATTTCGGGGTCAACAAGGCGCGCGTAGCCCAGGCCCGCGCCGGCAACGAGGCGCGGCTGGCGGCCTACGAGGGCACGGTATTGGCTGCGCTGCAGGACGCCAATAGTGCGCTGGCGCGGTTTGGGGCGGCCCGCGAGCAGTTGCAGTCAGCAGGCAGTGCCGAGGCTTCCGCCGGGCGTGCGGCTGCGTTGATGACACAGCGTCGCCAAGCGGGGGCGGCATCGCAGATCGACCTGCTGGATGTGCAGCGGCAACAGCTCAGTGCGCAGGACGGTTTGGCGCAGGCGCAGCTGCAGTTGCTGGTGCGCTATGTGGCCCTGCAGAAGGCCTTGGGGCTGGGTTGGGAAGAGGCGCCGCCGATTCGCCGCGTGGTTGATGGGCAGGGGTGAGTTGAGGGCTGTGGTGCTGCCCCTCTCCCCAACCCCTCTCCCGCAAGGGGAGAGGGGCTTTAAAGCTGCGGCTGCAGGCAATGCTTCAACTTGAAGTGGCCTGAGCCCCTCTCCCCTTGCGGGAGAGGGGTTGGGGAGAGGGGGGGCACTCAAAGGAAACAAAAAACCCGCCGTCACCGGCGGGTTTCTGCATGCGGCGGAGCCGCCAATCAGGCTTCCAGCGAGGCCAGGTCGCCCTTGCTCTCCAGCCAGCCCTTGCGGTCGGCCGCGCGCTTCTTGGCCAGCAGCATGTCCATCAACGAGCGGGTCTGCTCTTCATCGTCCACGGTCAGCTGTACCAGGCGACGGGTGTCCGGGTGGATGGTGGACTCGCGCAGCTGCGAGGGGTTCATCTCGCCCAAGCCCTTGAAGCGGGTGACGCTGACCTGGCCGCGGATCTTCTCGCGCTCGATCTTGTCCAGCATGGAGCGCTTCTCTTCCTCGTCCAGTGCATAGAACACCTGCTTGCCCACGTCGACGCGGAACAGCGGCGGCATCGCCACGAACACGTGGCCGGCATCGACCAGGGACGGAAAGTGGCGCACGAACAGGGCGGCCAGCAGGGTGGCGATGTGCAGGCCGTCGGAGTCGGCGTCGGCCAGGATCACCACCTTGCCGTAGCGCAGGCCACTGAGGTCGTCCTTGCCCGGGTCGCAGCCGATGGCGATGGCCAGATTGTGGACTTCCTCGGAGGCCAGCACGCTGCCGGACGACACTTCCCAGGTGTTCAGGATCTTGCCGCGCAGCGGCAGGATGGCCTGGAAATCCTTGTCACGGGCCTGCTTGGCACTGCCGCCTGCCGAGTCACCTTCCACCAGGAACAGTTCGGTGCGCGACAGGTCCTGGCTGATGCAGTCGGCCAGCTTGCCGGGCAGGGCGGGGCCCTGGGTGACCTTCTTGCGGGTGACCAGCTTCTCGGTCTTCAGGCGCGCGCTGGCGCGCTCGATGGCGATCTGCGCGATCTTCTCGCCCAGTTCCACGTTCTGGTTCAGCAGCAGGCTGAAGGCGTCGTGCACGGCGCTTTCAACAAAGCCAGCGGCCTGGCGCGAGGACAGGCGTTCCTTGGTCTGGCCGCTGAACTGCGGGTCGGTCATCTTCAGCGACAGCACGAAGGAGACACGGTCCCAGACGTCTTCCGGGGCCAGTTTGACGCCGCGCGGCAGCAGGTTGCGGAAGTCGCAGAACTCGCGCAATGCCTCGGTCAGGCCGGTGCGCAGGCCGTTGGCGTGGGTGCCGTGCTGGGCGGTGGGGATCAGGTTGACGTAGCTCTCCTGGACCAGCTCGCCTTCCGGCAGCCAGGCCACGGCCCAGTCCACGATCTCGGTTTCTTTCTTCAGCGAGCCGGCGAACAGGTCGGCCGGCAGCATTTCGCGCTCGCCCAGCTCGGCCTTCAGGTAATCACGCAGGCCGTCCTCGTAATACCAGGTGTCGACTTCGCCGGTGGCTTCGTCGGTCAGCTTGACGGTCAGGCCTGGGCACAGCACGGCCTTGGCGCGCAGCAGGTGGCGCAGGGCGCGGACGTTGAATTTGTTGGTGTCGAAGTACTTCGGGTCCGGCCAGAAGCGCAGGCGGGTACCGGTGTTCTTCTTGCCGACGCTGCCCACCACTTCCAGCGGACTGGCGCGGTCGCCGTCGCGGAAGGTGATGCGGTGCTCGCTGCCTTCGCGGCGGATGTGGATCTCCACCAGCGTGGACAGCGCGTTGACCACCGACACGCCGACGCCGTGCAGGCCGCCGGAGAAGGTGTAGTTGCGGTTGCTGAACTTGCCGCCGGCATGCAACCGGGTCAGGATCAGCTCCACGCCCGGGATCTTCTCTTCCGGGTGGATGTCCACCGGCATGCCGCGGCCGTCGTCGCTGACCTCGCAGCTGCCATCCTTGAACAGGGTGACTTCCACCGTGCGGGCATGGCCAGCCAGGGCCTCGTCGACCGAGTTGTCGATGACTTCCTGCGCCAGATGGTTCGGGCGCGCGGTGTCGGTGTACATGCCAGGGCGGCGTTTGACCGGGTCCAGGCCAGAAAGGACTTCGATGTCAGCGGCGTTGTAACGGGCGTTCATGTATCTCGGTAGGGCGCAAATCGACGTGGGAGTGTGCGGTCTGGCGGCGGATTTTGCACGCGGGTCGTTGTGGCGGTGGCCGGTTCAGCCATTCAGGGGCGGGGCAGCTGGGGCTGGTTACCCTATAATCGGTTCAACGTGAGCCTTGGCCGCTGGCCGGGCCTATCGAGGAGGAGCTGCATGAAAACGTCAAAGTGGATTGCTGTGGCCGCTGTTGCTGCCGTCGCCGCGGCCGTGCCGTTTGTAATGGCGCAGAGCGCCGACAAGCCGCAGGCCAACCAGGCTGGGCAGAGTGCGCCGGCCGACAAGGCGCAGAGCGAGGCCGAGCAGAAGGCCAAGCGCCGCGCGGCCGCTGCTGCGCAGGAGAAGGCGCAGGCTGGTCAACAGGCCGAGCCGCGTGAAGAGGAAGAAGAGGAAGCCCGTCGCCGCCGCTGACGTGGTTTTCCGGTGTTTCAAGGACGCCCCGGCGCAGGCCGGGGCGTCTTTTTTTTAATCCGCCGCATCCAGTGCTTGGGTGTTTTGGCGACAACCTTTAAACTAGGGCTTTCCGGGAGGCAGTGAGCCGTGACCCCCCTTATTTTTGTTACCGGTGGTGTGGTGTCCTCGCTTGGCAAGGGCATTGCAGCCGCGTCCCTGGCCTCGATCCTCGAGGCGCGTGGCCTGAAGGTCACCATGATGAAGCTGGATCCCTACATCAACGTCGATCCAGGCACGATGAGCCCCTTCCAGCATGGTGAGGTCTATGTCACCGACGACGGTGCCGAGACCGACCTGGACCTGGGCCACTACGAGCGCTTCGTGCATACCCGGTTGAGCCGCAAGAACTCGATCACCACCGGGCGCATCTACGAGAACGTGATCCGCAAGGAGCGCCGCGGGGATTACCTGGGCGCCACCGTGCAGGTCATTCCGCATATCACCGACGAGATCCGTCGCTGCATCGACGAGGCTACTGAAGGCTTCGACGTGGCGCTGGTGGAGATCGGCGGCACGGTCGGCGACATCGAGTCGCTGCCGTTCCTGGAGGCGATCCGCCAGGTGCGCACCGAGCGTGGCCCGGAGAAGGCGCTGTTCATGCACCTGACCCTGGTGCCGTTCATCGGCGCCGCCGGCGAGCTGAAGACCAAGCCGACCCAGCATTCGGTCAAGGAACTGCGCTCGATCGGCATCCAGCCGGACGTGCTGCTGTGCCGTTCCGAGCATGCGATCCCGGATTCGGAACGCCGCAAGATTTCGCTGTTCACCAATGTCTCCGAGCGCGCGGTGATCAGCGTGCCGGACGTGGAAGTGCTGTACCGCGTGCCGATGGGCCTGCATGCGCAGGGCCTGGACGAGATCGTGGTCAACCAGCTCAAGCTGGGCGACAAGGCCGGCCCGGCCGACCTGTCCGAGTGGGAGTCGGTGCTGGATGCGGCCCTGAATCCGCTGGACGAAGTCACCATCGCCGTGGTCGGCAAGTACGTCGACCATCAGGATGCGTACAAGTCGGTGGGCGAGGCGCTCAAGCACGGCGGCCTGCGCCAGCGCACCAAGGTCAACCTGAAGTGGCTGGAAGCGCAGGAGCTGGAAGACTCCGGCCTGTCCGCGCTGGACGGCGTCGACGGCATCCTGGTGCCGGGCGGCTTCGGCGACCGTGGTTTCGAGGGCAAGGTGCTGACCTCGCAGTACGCCCGTGAGCACAAGCTGCCGTACTTCGGCATCTGCTACGGCATGCAGGCCGCGGTGGTGGATTTTGCCCGCCACGTGGCCGGCCTGGAAGGCGCCAACAGTACCGAGAACGATCGTCAGTCGCCGAACCCGGTGATCGGCCTGATCACCGAATGGCGTACCGCCACCGGTGAAGTCGAGAAACGTGACGAGAAGTCCGATCTGGGTGGCACCATGCGCCTGGGCCTGCAGGAGCAGCGGCTGAAGCCGGGCACCCTGGCCCGTGAGCTGTACGGCAAGGACGTGGTGGCCGAGCGTCACCGTCACCGCTACGAGTTCAACAACCGTTACCGCACCCAGCTGGAAGATGCGGGTCTGGTGATCGCTGGCAAGTCGATGGACGACACGCTGGTGGAAGTGGTTGAGCTGCCGCGTGACCAGCATCCCTGGTTCCTGGCCTGCCAGGCGCACCCGGAGTTCCTGTCCACCCCGCGTGGTGGCCACCCGCTGTTCATCGGCTTCATCCGTGCCGCACGCGAGCACAAGGCCGGCGGCAAGCTGCTGCAGGAAGCCCGCGCCTGAAAGGGTAGTGCCGAGCCATGCTCGGCAGGGGCTTTCCCAGCAAAAAGCCAACCCCTCCCTGACCCTCCCCTTCGCTGCACGAAAGGGAGGGAACAAAAGCGGTAGTGCCGAGCCACGCTCGGCAGGGGGCTTCACCGGTAACGCCTCTGCCGAGCATGGCTCGGCACTACAGGAGGCATCAAACAAGGCCCGCCCCGCGCGGGCCTTGTCCGTTTCAGCGTCCCGGCCGCTTTCAGGCGAAAGCAACGCGCCGCGTCGGCCCGCGCTTCGGCTAAACTGCGGCACGGTTTTTGTGTTCCCCGTCGACAACCCGACGCACCTAGACGAGCCTGACCCCCAGACATGACCAATATCGCCAAGATCCACGCCCGTGAAATCCTCGACAGCCGTGGCAACCCCACGCTGGAAGCCGAAGTCACCCTGGCCGACGGCTCGTTCGGCCGCGCCGCCGTTCCGTCCGGTGCTTCGACCGGTACCAAGGAGGCCGTGGAACTGCGCGATGGCGACAAGACCCGCTACCTGGGCAAGGGCGTGCGCAACGCCGTTGCCAACATCAATGGCGCGATCGCCTCGGCCCTGGTCGGCTTTGATGCCGAAGACCAGCAGGGTCTGGACCGCCGCCTGATCGATCTGGACGGCACCGAGAACAAGGGCCGCCTGGGCGCCAACGCGCTGCTCGGTGTTTCGATGGCGGCCGCGCATGCCGCTGCGGCCTCGAAGAAGCAGGCGCTGTGGCAGTACCTGGGCGCCAAGAATGGCGTTGCACCGTCGCTGCCGGTGCCGATGATGAACATCATCAACGGTGGTGCGCATGCCGACAACAACGTGGACTTCCAGGAGTTCATGGTGCTGCCGGTCGGCTTCAGCTCGTTCAGCGAATCGCTGCGTGCCGGCACCGAGATCTTCCACGCGCTCAAGTCGGTGCTCAAGGGCCACGGCCTGAGCACGGCGGTGGGTGACGAAGGCGGCTTCGCGCCGGACTTCCGCAGCAACGTCGAAGCGCTGGACACCATCCTGGAAGCGATCGGCAAGGCCGGTTACAACGCCGGTGAAGACATCCTGCTGGGCCTGGACGTGGCCTCCAGCGAGTTCTATGAGAACGGCAAGTACAACCTGGTCGGTGAGAACAAGCGCCTGACTTCCGAGCAGTTCGTCGATTTCCTGGCCGACTGGACCGCGCAGTACCCGATCATCACCATCGAAGACGGCCTGGCCGAGAACGACTGGGCCGGTTGGAAGCTGCTGACGCAGCGCATCGGCAACAAGGTGCAGCTGGTGGGTGACGATCTGTTCGTGACCAACCCGAAGATCTTTGCCGAAGGCATCGAGTCGGGCACCGCCAACGCCATCCTGATCAAGGTCAACCAGATCGGCACCCTGACCGAGACCCTGGAAGCGATCGCCATGGCCGACAAGGCCGGTTATGCCGCCATCGTCTCGCACCGCTCGGGTGAAACCGAAGACACCACCATCGCCGACATCGCCGTGGCCACCACCGCCACCCAGATCAAGACCGGCTCGCTGTGCCGCAGTGATCGCGTGGCCAAGTACAACCAGCTGCTGCGCATCGAGGAAGCCCTCGGCAGCGGCGCGCGCTACGCTGGCCGTGACGCGTTTGTCTCGCTCAAGCGCTGATCGTCATGCGTAATTGGCGCTGGCTGCTGCTGGTGCTGGCGGTACTGCTGGCATTGCTGCAGTACCGCTTCTGGTTTGGCCAGGGCAACTCGGGCGAAGTGATGATGCTCGAGGCGCAGGTGGCCAACCAGAAACGTGACAACGATGGTCTGCAGCAGCGCAACGATTCGCTGGCCGCCGAAGTCCAGGATCTGAAGGACGGCGAGGCGGCTATCGAAGAGCGTGCGCGCAGCGAGCTGGGCATGATCAAACCCGGTGAGAAGTTCTACCGGGTGGTCGAGGATGCGCCGGTGGCGGCCCCGGTTGCGCCCGCCGCCACGCCTGCCAATGCAGCGGCAGCAGGGCAGGGCAACCCGCAATCGCCGCCGGAGAACGTGCCGTGACCTTGCAGACCTGGGCGGTGGTGCCGGCAGCCGGGCGCGGTACCCGCTTTGGCGGGCCGATGCCCAAGCAATACCTGTTGGCCGAGGGTGAGCCCCTGCTGGCGCATACCTTGCAGGCCTTGCTGTCGCATCCCGGCGTGGCCGGGGTGATGGTGGCCATTGCCGAGAACGACGCCGACTGGCCGGGCTGGAGCTCGTTCGCCGACAAGCCCGTACTGACCTGCGTGGGAGGAGAGACCCGCGCAGCGTCAGTGTTGGCTGGCCTGCAGGCGCTGCCGGACAGCGTGCGTGCCGACGACTTCGTGCTTGTGCATGACGCAGCACGGCCGAATCTGGCGGCCGCTGATCTGAGCCGCCTGCTGGAAGTGGGGCGTGCCGATCCGGTCGGCGGCATCCTGGCGGCGCCTGTGCGCGACACCCTCAAGCGTGCCGGCGACGACGGCGGCATTGATTGCACCGAGCCGCGCGAGCGTCTGTGGCGCGCGCTCACCCCGCAGCTGTTCCGTCGTCATCAACTGACCCGGGCCCTGCTCGACGCGGCCGCAGCTGGCATCGACGTCACCGACGAGGCCATGGCGATGGAGCGTCAGGGCGTGCGGCCCTTGCTGGTCGAAGGCGCGGAAAGCAATTTCAAGGTCACCACCCCGGCCGACCTGGCCCGTTTCGAATTCGAGCTGTCGCGGCGCGGCAGCTGATCCCTTGCCGGCGCAGTGGCGCCGGCTCTGCCAAGAAGTACCTGCCATGAATTCTCCTGTTTCCTTCCCTCCCATCCGTATTGGCCAAGGCTATGACGTGCATGCCTTCGGCGAGGGTGATCACATCATGCTGGCCGGCGTGCGTGTGCCGCACAGCCGTGGCGTGCTGGCGCACAGCGATGGCGACGTCGCCCTGCACGCGCTGTGCGATGCCATGCTCGGCGCGCTGGCGCTGGGGGATATCGGCGTGCATTTCCCGCCCTCTGACGAGCGCTGGAAGGGGGCCGACAGCAGCCGCTTCGTCACCCATTGCAATGAGCTGCTGCGCGCGCGCGGCTGGGTGGTTGGCAATGTCGACATCACCGTGATCTGTGAGCGTCCCAAGGTTGGCCCGCATGCGCAGGCCATGCGCGAGCAGGTCGCGCAGTTGCTGGCGATCGACCTGGACCGGGTCAGCATCAAGGCCACCACCAGCGAGAAGCTGGGCTTCACCGGTCGCGAGGAGGGCATTGCCGCGCAGGCCGTGGCCTTGCTGGTGGCGGCATGACCGCGCTGCCCTTGGCGTTTGGCGCGCCGGTACTGAGCGCTGCGATCCGCAGCGTGCCGGAAGATTTCCAGGTCGACGAAATCCCCGCCTTCGAGGCAACCGGCGAAGGCGAGCACCTGCTGCTGGACATCCGCAAGCGCGGCGCCAATACCGTGGCCATCGCCAAGCAGCTGGCGCAGTGGGCGGGCGTGCCGGAAATGGGCGTGAGCTATGCAGGGCAGAAGGATCGCCATGCGGTGACCACGCAGCGTTTCAGCGTGCACCTGCCCAAGCGGGTTGCGCCGGATCTGGCCCTGCTGGAATCGGACGAACTGCACGTGCTGGCCTCGACCTGGCACAACCGCAAGCTGCAGCGCGGCGCGTTGGCGGGCAACCGCTTCAAGCTGGTGCTGCGCGGCGTGCAGGGCGACAAGGCCGCCATTGAGCAGCGGCTGCAGGTCGTTGCCGCGCGCGGCCTGCCGAACTGGTTTGGTGAGCAGCGCTTTGGCCGCGATGGCGGCAATGTTCCGGCAGCACTGCAGATGTTTGCCGGCCGCCGCGTGCGCAAGGACCAGCGTTCGATGCTGTTGTCGGCCGCACGCTCGGCCTTGTTCAACCGCGTGCTGGCCGCACGGGTGGAACAGGGCAACTGGGACACCGCGCTGGAAGGCGAGGTGTGGATGCTGGATGGCAGCCGCTCGGTGTTCGGTCCGGAGCCGATGACGGATGTGTTGGCCGAGCGTCTGGCACGTTTTGACATCCATCCCAGTGCGCCCTTGTGGGGTGTGGGCGAGCTGCGTTCGAGCGATGCCGCGCGGGCGGTGGAAGAGCAGGCACTGTCCGATGCGCAGGCCCTGGCCTTGCGCGCCGGGCTGGAGCAGGCCGGGCTCAAGCAGGAACGGCGCTCGCTGCGGCTCAAGCCTTTGTTGATGCAGCACCAATGGCTGGCCGAGGACGTGCTGGAGGTGTCGTTTGCGCTGCCGTCTGGCTGTTATGCCACCGCGGTGCTGCATGAACTGGGCCCCGTGACCGATGCCAGCCGCAATGAAATTGCCGGCGGCCCGGCACCTGACGCCGAAGCATCCAGCGAAGAAAACGCCGCCGACTGATTGGCGGCCATGGCGTAGCCCGGGTAAGCGCAGCGCACCCGTGGTTGTTCAGATGAAGCTTTGAAGCACCATTGGACCCTGCCTCCCGGGTGCGCTGCGCTTACCCGGGCTACAACGCGGTTTCTGTCGCCTGCCTTGGTTGTTTCAGCGGTTGGCCAGTAGTACCAGTACCGCGCCGGTGCCGCCCTGGGTGGGCGGCGCCGAATGGAAGGCCAGCACATCATTGCGTTGGCGCAGCATGCGGTCGACCAGGTTCTTCAGCACCGGCGCGCCGCCATCGGACTGCAAGCCCTTGCCGTGGATGATGCGCACACAGCCATGTTCATGCGCGCGTGCCTCCAGCAGGAATTCGCGTAGCAGCGATTCCGCCTGCGCGGCGCTGGCGCCGTGCAGGTCCAGTTCGTCCTGCACCGAATACTGGCCACGCTTGAGCCGCTGGAACATGCGCGCGGGCAGGTTGTCACGGCGGTAGCTGGCGACATCGCCCGCCTCCAGTGGCGCGCTGGAGCGCAGCAGCCGGGCAAACTCGCCCAGTGCCTCGGATTCGTCCTGTTCAGCCATGCGTGCGCGTGGCTTGGGGCGCGGTCTACTGGTGGCCGGTGTTTCCACCGGCCGCATCGGGGTCACTTCGCCGATGGCTGAACGGAACAGCGCGGAGTCATCTTCATCTTCGGGGTACGACATGCGCACAGCGTAACGTGCGCCAGATCGCAGGCAAGCCCCGCGAAGGGGGAAGTGCAGCTGCGCATTCCGGTATCATGGCCGCTCAGGTCGGTTCCCGTCAGCGGTGCTGAACGGGGATTGGCGATTGCGGCGACGGAAACGGGGACGCCGCGGATTGATCCAGTAACCCAGGCCTTTAATGCGCGTACTTGTATCAAACGACGATGGTGTGGATGCCCCCGGCATCAAGATGCTGGCCGAGGAGCTCCGTAACGCCGGGCACGAAGTCACCGTGGTGGCGCCGGACCGTGATCGCTCTGGTGCCTCCAACTCGCTCACACTGGACCAGCCGGTAAGGCTGCGCCGCATCGACCACTACACCTGTGCGGTGGCAGGCACGCCGACCGACTGCGTGCATCTGGCACTGACCGGCATGCTGGAATACGAACCGGACATCGTGGTGTCGGGCATCAACAATGCAGCCAACCTCGGTGATGACGTGATCTATTCGGGCACCGTATCGGCGGCGATGGAAGGCCGCTTCCTGGGCCTGCCGTCGGTGGCGGTGTCGCTGGTAACGCACAAGCACGAGGCCAGGAACTTCCGCACCGCGGCCATGGCGGCGGTGCAGATCGTGGCGCGGCTCAAGGCCGACCCGCTGCCGGCCGACACCATCCTCAACGTCAACGTGCCTGACCTGCCGTGGGAAGACATCCGCGGCTTCGAGGTCACCCGTCTGGGCAACCGGCACCGTGCCGAGGCCTGCATCCCGGCGACCGACCCGCGCGGCAACACCGTGTACTGGATCGGCCCGGCCGGCAGCGAGCAGGACGCCGGCCCGGGTACGGATTTTCATGCGGTGCGCACCGGGCATATCTCCATCACCCCGATCCAGGTGGACCTGACCCGCTATTCGGCGCTGGAAAAGGTCGCCGGCTGGGTGGGTGGGCTGACCGAGTCGTTGGGGAAGGGGCAATGACCCCGCGCCTGCGCCTGCAACCGGAAGCCGTGGGCATCGGCATGACCTCGCAGCGTGTGCGTGACCGCCTGGTCGAGCGCTTGCGCGAGGCCGGCATTGCCGACGAGTCCACGCTCAATGCCGTGCGGGTGGTGCCGCGTCATCTGTTCATCGATGAGGCGCTGGCCTCGCGCGCATATGAAGACACCGCATTGCCGATCGGCCATGGCCAGACCATCTCCCAGCCGTGGGTGGTGGCGCGGATGACCGAGGCGGTGCTCGCGGTAGCACCAAAAAAAGTGCTGGAAGTAGGCACAGGGTCCGGCTACCAGGCAGCGATCCTTGGCGCGCTGGGGCTGGAGGTATTCACCGTCGAGCGTATCGGCGATCTGCTGCGACAGGCGCGCAAGCGTTTCCGCCAGTTGGGCATGAATATCCGCACCAAGCACGATGACGGCCGCATCGGTTGGCCCGAGCATGGTCCCTACGACGCCATCGTGGTGACAGCCGCCGCGCCGGCGCTGGTGGATGCGCTGATCGACCAGCTCGCTGTTGGCGGGCGGTTGGTGGCGCCGGTGGGGGGCGCGGGCGGACAGGTGCTGTTGCAACTTACCCGTCAGGCCGATGGCACCATTGTCCAGCAAGAGCTGGCACCGGTGAGTTTCGTGCCGCTGCTGTCGGGCATGCTGGATTAACAAGGACACTGCAGCGCAATGAAGATTTTCGGGCCGTTGTACGACCGCGCGATGGTCTGGGCCAGCCATGAGCGGGCGCCCACCTACTTGACGGTACTGAGTTTCATCGAAGCCATCATCTTCCCGGTGATGCCGGAGGTGATGCTGATGCCGATGTGCGTGGCGCAACCACGCAAGGGCTGGTGGTTTGCCACGCTCAGCCTGATCGGCTCCATGGCCGGCGCGCTGGTGGGGTACGCACTGGGCCATTACGCCTTTGAGATGCTCAAGCCGGTGTTCGAGTGGATGGGCATGCTGCCGGCGATCGAGGCGGGCATCGCCACATTGCAGGCAAAGATGGCCGAATCGCCGTGGGCGGTGTTCACCTTCTTGGTGTTGGGCGGTTTCATGCCCATCCCGATGAAGGTCTTCACATGGGCCTCGGGTATCGTTGGCGTACCGCTGCCGCAGTATCTGCTCAGCATGCTGGTGGGTCGTGGCAAGCGGGTGTTCGTGCTGGCGGCGGTGATCCGTTTTGGTGGCGCGCGCGCAGCGCAGGCGCTGCGTCGTTGGATAGAACCGTTGGGCTGGATCGCCACCGCGTTGGTGGTCGCCCTGGTGGCTTGGTTGGTCTGGAGAGCGAAATTCGCATGAATGCAAACGTGCTGGTCAAAGGGTTGGGCAGAACTGCCTGCGTGTTGTTGGTAGGTGCATTGGCGGCCTGTGGCACGGCCACGGTGGTCAAGCCCTCCGGTGGCGGTTCCGCCACGTCGGGCACCTCCACCACGCCGCGCACCTCCGTGCCCAAGCCGGGCCAGACAGCGGTGGTGCGCCGTGGTGACACCCTGTACGCCCTGGCCCGCATCCACAACATCACCCCGGGTGATCTGGCGGCATGGAATGGCCTGTCCCAGCCCTACACGATCTACCCCGGGCAGTCGCTGCGCTTGTATCCGGGGGGCGCGGGCTCCACTGCGGCCACCCGCCCGTCGTCAGGCGGCGGCACCGCGACCACGCCGAGCACCAATGCGCCAGTCGCCACGGCGACGCCGGTGAACAGCGGCATTGGTTGGCGTTGGCCGGCCGAGGGGGCTTTGGTTGGGCGCTTTGTCGCTGGCGAAACCACCAAGCAGGGCATTGATATCGCCGGCAGCAGTGGCCAGGCGGTGCGCGCGGCAGGCCCGGGCGTGGTGGTCTATTCCGGTGCCGGCCTGGTGGGCTACGGTGAACTGATCATCATCAAGCACAACGACCAGTGGCTGTCGGCCTACGGTCACAACCGCAAGCGCCTGGTCAACGAGGGTCAGAACGTCAGGGCAGGGGACCAGATCGCGGAAATGGGCCGTACCGGCACTTCGCGCGACATGCTGCACTTCGAGATCCGCTACAACGGCAAACCGGTGGATCCGCTGTTGTACCTGCCAAAGAAATAATGCGGTGGGTTTGGCGTTGTCTGCAAAAGGGCCCGAAAGGGCCTTTTTGCTGCCCCGGCGCAGCCGGTTGGGCTGGGGTGATGCGTGATCCAGCCATTGTTGCTTGCACTGCGGTCATCCGAGCGATGGTGGCGACAGCCGGGGAAGGGAGATGCAGAAGGGCAGATACTGGTTCGAGGCCAAGGCCGATGGGTTTGGCTGGGGCTGGCCGTTGGCCTGGCAAGGATGGGCGGTGTACGCGGTGGTAGCGCTGCTGCTGGTGCTTGGGTTTTTCCTGTTCCCGCCCGCGGCTTCGGTGTTGGCGTTCGCGGCCTTCAATGGCGGAGTGGTACTGGCGCTGCTGTTGGTGTGCTGCCTCAAGGGCCAGCCACTGCGCATGCGTTGATGGGGCCATGAATGAAAAAACCCGGCATTGCCGGGTTTTTTCATTCATGGAGCCGGGGATCAGCCGGCGCCATCCAGGATGAAGGCCATGACCACGCGCCGGTTCTCGCCGGCCAGCACGTTGTAGGTACGGGCGGCCGAGGCGTTGTTCATCACCTCGATGCCGATGCCCCGGGTCAGGCAACTGGCCATGACCGCTGCAGCCGGGAACACCTGCCTCTCGCCGGTGGCCAGGATGATCAGCTCCGGATCCTGGTCCAGGGCCACGTCCAGGTCGTCGGCGCGCATCGTGGTTGCCGAAGCTACCGGCCAGTTCTCCACCAGGTGGTTCGGGGCCAGCACAAAGCTACGGGTGAGGACCTGGTCGTTCACCCGCGCCTGGTGGCCATCGGCCGAACGCAGGGAGTAGGTGTAATCGGGCAGTTCTCGGCTCAACAGCATGATGGGTTCCTCGGCGGTCAGCCGCGGGGCAGCACGATCTGGCGCTTTTCCTTGGCCGGGCGATACAGCACGGCGACGTGGCCGATGCGCTGCACCAGCGCGCCGCCGCTGGCCTGTACCAGCTCGGCAATCATGGCGTCGCGGGCCTCGCGATCTTCGGCGGCAATCTTCACCTTGATCAGCTCGTGGCGTTCCAGCACCTCGTCCAGCTCGGCCAGGAAGGCCGGGGTAACCCCCTTGCCACCGATCTGCAGCAGTGCTTTCAGATCGTGCGCGACACCGCGCAGAAATCGGTTTTGGGCCGGGGTAAGGACGATGGACATGCAGGAATACAGGTAATCAAGGGGGTTCAGGGTATCATGACCACCCCTGTAAGCCCCATTGCCGATGCCTTCCCGTAGCAAAAGCAGCCAACGCTGGCTGAAAGAACACTTTTCCGATCCTTTTGTGAAAAAGGCCCAGAAGGAAGGCATGCGCTCGCGCGCGGCTTATAAGCTGGAAGAACTGCTGGAACGTGACCGGCTGCTGAAGCCGCACATGGTGGTGGTGGACCTGGGTGCCGCGCCCGGCGGTTGGTCTCAGCAGGTTCGGAGACAGATGGGCGATACCGGCCGTGTGCTGGCCCTGGACATCCTGGAGATGCCACCGCTGGCCGGGGTGGAGTTCCTTCACGGCGACTTCAGGGAAGAAACCGTCCTATCGCAGTTCGAAGCCATGCTCGGCGATCAGCCGGTGGACCTTGTACTGTCGGATATGGCCCCCAATAAGAGTGGCATGGATGCGGTGGACCAGCCGCGGATGATGCACCTGGCGGAGTTGGCCATGGATTTTGCCGACAACCACCTCAAGCCGGGCGGGGCGTTCCTGATCAAGTTGTTCCAGGGCGTCGGCTTTGACGACTACGTGCGTGAACTGCGCCGTCGTTACGACAAGGTCGCCATTCGCAAGCCGGACGCTTCACGCAAGCGTTCACCTGAGGTTTATGCCCTCGGGCAGGGCAAGCGCAGCCAGATCAAGTAAGCTCAACCATACGAACTGCGTCAGAAATTAGAGGGACATCGGAGCCGATGAGGATGAACGACCTGACCAAGAACCTCCTGCTATGGGTGGTTGTCGCCGTCGTGCTGATGGTGGTGTTCCAGAGCTTTGCCCCGCGCGGTGGCGCGGTGGCCGCTGGTGACGCACGCAACTACACCCAGTTCCTGCAGGAAGTGGACTCCGGCCGGATCAAGTCGGTGGAGTACACCGACAAGACCACGCTGACCACCAACCACCTGCGCTTCAAGCGCTCGGACGGTTCGGAAGGCCAGCTGTTCGCGCCGGCCGACCCCAAGCTGTTGGACCAGCTGTATTCCAAGAACGTTGAAGTGGCGCGCCAGGAGCCGGCTACCGGCCCAGGGTTCTGGGGCCTGGTGCTGCAGTTCCTGCCGGTGCTGCTGCTGATCGGTTTCTGGATTTTCATGATGCGCCAGATGCAGGGCGGTGGCGGCGGTGCCAAGGGCGCGATGTCCTTCGGCAAGTCGCGCGCCAAGCTGCAGGGCGAGGACCAGATCAAGGTCACCTTTGCCGACGTCGCCGGTTGCGACGAGGCCAAGGAAGAAGTGGGCGAGCTGGTGGAGTTCCTGCGCGACCCGACCAAGTTCACCAAGCTGGGCGGCAAGATCCCGCGTGGCGTGCTGATGGTGGGCCCGCCGGGTACCGGCAAGACGCTGCTGGCCAAGGCCATTGCCGGCGAGGCCAAGGTGCCGTTCTTCGCCATCTCCGGTTCGGACTTCGTCGAGATGTTCGTCGGCGTCGGTGCCAGCCGTGTGCGCGACATGTTCGAGCAGGCCAAGAAGCATGCGCCGTGCATCATCTTCATCGACGAAATCGATGCCGTGGGCCGTCACCGCGGCTCGGGCATGGGCGGTGGCCACGATGAGCGCGAGCAGACCCTGAACCAGATGCTGGTCGAGATGGACGGCTTCGAGGGTGGTGAGGGCGTGATCGTGATCGCCGCCACCAACCGTCCGGACGTGCTGGACAAGGCGCTGCTGCGTCCGGGCCGCTTCGACCGCCAGGTCATGGTTGGCCTGCCCGACATCAAGGGCCGCGAGCAGATCCTGCGCGTACACCTGCGCAAGGTGCCGGCCGCCGATGACGTGCGTCCGGAAGTGCTGGCACGCGGTACCCCGGGTTTCTCCGGTGCCGACCTGGCCAACCTGATCAATGAAGGCGCCCTGTTTGCGGCTCGTCGCAACAAGCAGGAAGTCGACATGAAGGACTTCGAGGACGCCAAGGACAAGATCTACATGGGTCCGGAACGTCGCAGCATGGTCATGCGCGAGGATGAGCGTCGCAACACCGCTTACCACGAGTCCGGCCACGCCGTTGTCGCCATGTCGCTGCCCAAGGCCGACCCGGTGCACAAAGTCACCATCATGCCGCGTGGCTGGGCGCTGGGCGTGACCTGGCAGTTGCCGGAGCACGACCACATCAGCAAGTACCGCGACCGCATGCTGGAAGAACTGGCGATCCTGTTCGGTGGCCGTATCGCCGAGGAGATCTTTGTCGGCGAGATGTCGACCGGTGCCTCCAACGACTTCGAGCGCGCCACCAAGCTGGCCCGCGGCATGGTCACCAAGTACGGCATGTCCGACGTGATGGGCACCATGGTCTACGCCGATGAAGAGGCGGGCTATGGCATGCACAGCAAGACCATTTCCGAGGCCACCCAGCAGAAGGTGGACGCGGAGATCCGTCGTATCCTGGACGAGCAGTACGCCGTGGCCTACAAGATCCTGGAAGAGAAGCGCGACGTGGTCGAGGCCATGACCGCTGCCCTGCTGGAGTGGGAAACCATCGACGCCGAGCAGGTCAAGGCGCTGATGGAGGGCCGTGAGCCGTCGCCGCCGGCAGGCTGGGTTGCCAAGACCCCGCCGAGCAGCGGCGGTAATGATGGCAAGGGCGGCGATGACCAGCGCCCGGTTGCGCCGATCACTGATCCTGCTGGCCAGCACTGAGTCGGCCGTCTGCGACAGCAAGCATGAAACGGGCCGGTCATCCGGCCCGTTTTCTTTTTTGCGCCCGCCACTGGCTGGGCGACAACCATGACTTCCAGTAACCCTCGGTGATGATATGAACGAACCCAAGCCGCCGCCGTTGAACGTCCCCGAGATGGTCATCGCCACCGTTGCCGGTGTGTCGTTCGGGCTGAAGACCGACAATTTCCTGGCGGGTATCTTCATTGGCGTGATGCTGGGAATCGTGCTGAGCCTGATCGGTAACCGGATCCGCGCACGCAAGGGGCGCTGATTGACCTGTTCTGCTGCTCAGGGCAGTAATTCTTGAACACTACGGTGGCGGCTTAAACTACCCGCCATCATTGGTACCGGAAGACCCCATGTTCGATATTGCTCCCGCGCTGGACTGTGCAGGTCGCTTGCTGCGGCTGGATCGGGTACAGGTGATGGGCATCGTCAATGTCACGCCTGATTCGTTCTCTGATGGCGGTAAGCACGCCAGCTCCGGGGCGGCCATCGCCCACGCTCTGGCCTTGGTCGAACAGGGCGCCGACCTGCTCGACATCGGCGGTGAATCCACCCGCCCCGGTGCCGCGCCCGTGTCGGTGCAGGAGGAGATCGATCGGGTGGTGCCGGTGATCGAGGCCCTGGCTGAGCGTGTGGCGGTGCCGCTGAGCGTGGATACGTTCAAGCCGGAGGTGATGCAGGCGGCTTTGGCCGCCGGTGCTGGCATGGTCAACGACGTGCAGGCGTTGCGCCAACCCGGTGCGTTGGAAGTAGTGGCGGCGTCCTCGGCAGCGGTGGTGCTGATGCATGCGGTTGGCGGCCCCTATGACGCCGGTGTGACTCATGCCTATGACGATATCGCCGGCGAGGTGCAGCGCTTTCTCACTGAGCGATTGTTCGCGGCTGAGATGGCCGGTATCGCGCGCAAGCGGCTGGTGGTGGATCCGGGCTACGGTTTCAACAAGGACACCCCGCAGAACTTCGCACTGTTGGCGGCGCAGGAGCGCCTGCTGAGCCTGGGCGTGCCGCTGTTGGCGGGTTTCTCTCGCAAACGCTGCATCGGCGAGGTCACCGGCCGTGCTGACGCCGGCGAGCGTGTGGCAGGTTCGGTGGCTGCGCATCTGCTGGCGGCGCAGCGTGGCGCAGGGATCGTGCGGGTGCATGATGTGGCGGCCACCGTGGATGCGTTGAAGGTGCAGGCTGCGCTCGCAGCGGTGCCCGCGCCGCGCGCCAACACGGCAGCGCCACAGCTGCGCTGGCCGGACGAGGGCTGATGGGCAGCGACCAGCGGCCGCTGGCCATCGCCCTGATGGGCCCTACCGCGTCGGGCAAGACCGCCGCGGCGATCGCCTTGGCCAAGGCCCATGGCGGCGAGATCGTCAGCGTCGATTCGGCGCTGGTGTACCGCGGGCTGGACATTGGCGCTGCCAAGCCCGATGCGGTTGAACAGGACGGCGTGCCGCACCATCTGCTGGACCTGCGCGATCCCTGGCAGACCTATTCGGCTGCGGAGTTTGCTGCCGATGCGACGGCGGCGGTGCAGGGTATCGTCGCCCGCGGCGGGCTGCCGATCCTGGCGGGGGGCACCGGGCTGTACTTCCGCGCGTTGCTGCAGGGTTTGTCCGCGATGCCCGAGGCCGACCCGTGGCTGCGTGCGCAGATCAGCGCTGAAGCAGCTACCCTGGGCTGGGCAGCGCTGCATGCGCAACTGGCCGACGTTGACCCGCTGGCGGCGGCGCGCATCCATGCCACCGACCCGCAGCGTATCCAGCGGGCGCTGGAGGTCTATCGGCTCACGGGCAGGCCGATCAGCTATTGGCAGGCGCAGCCGGGCACCGCACGGTTGCCGCTGCGGGTGCTGAAGGTGATCCTGGCACCGGCCGAGCGCGCGGTGCTGCACCAGCGCATCGAGCACCGTTTCGATCTGATGCTGGAGAACGGTTTCCTTGACGAAGTGCGCGGGTTGCGCGCCCTCCCCGAGATGGCGGCGGTGGCCGCGCCGCTGGATCTGCCGGCGATACGTGCGGTGGGTTACCGCCAGGCCTGGCAGTTCCTGGACGGGCAGGGCAGCCAGGCCGAGTTCCGCGACAAGGGCGTGTTTGCCACGCGCCAGCTGGCCAAACGCCAGTTGACCTGGCTGCGCGGTGAACTGGATGCCCGCTGGTTCGACCCTGCCAGCGAAATGGGACGCCTGCAGGACGCGGTATCGCTGTTTCTGCAAAGGTAGGAAGCCCCGTGGCGGTGTAACATCGGGGTTCCGGGCTGGCGGGGGATGCCAGTACCGGCCCATAAGAACAAGAACAGAGGAGTAGATGATGTCCAAGGGGCAGTCTTTGCAGGATCCGTTTCTGAACGCGCTGCGTCGCGAGCGCGTGCCGGTTTCGGTCTACCTGGTCAATGGAATCAAGTTGCAGGGCACGATCGAGTCGTTTGACCAGTTCGTGGTGCTGCTGCGCAATACCGTCAGCCAGATGGTCTACAAGCACGCCATTTCCACCGTGGTGCCGGCGCGCAACGTGCGTGTGGGGCCGGGCGGCGGTTACGTGCAATCGGGTGACGGAAGCCAGGCAGGCGATGACGAAAACGACAGCGAATAAGCAGGTAGCGGCGCATGTTTGACCGCTCGAAAAAGGGCGAGCATGCGCTGTTGATCCAGCCGCATGCAGGGCGGCTGGAAGAGGATGTGCTGGAGGAATTCTCCGACCTGGCGCGCTCGGCTGGCGCCAGCATCGCGGCGACCATCACCGCGCGCATGGACCGGCCCAATCCGTCCACGCTGATCGGCAGCGGCAAGCTGGAAGAAGTGAAGGCGGCAGCCGAGGCCACGGGTGCCGACCTGGTACTGGTCAACCATGCGCTGAGCCCGGTGCAGGAGCGCAACCTGGAGCGCTACCTGGAACGGCGGGTGATTGACCGTACCGGGCTGATCCTGGACATCTTCGCGCAACGCGCGCATAGCCACGAAGGCAAGCTGCAGGTCGAGCTGGCCCAGTTGCGCCATCTGGCTACCCGCCTGGTGCGCGGTTGGACCCACCTTGAGCGTCAGCGCGGTGGTTCCATCGGCCTGCGCGGGCCGGGTGAAACCCAGTTGGAAACCGACCGCCGGTTGCTGCAGAAGCGTGTGGAGCAGCTGCAGAAGCGGCTGGAGAAGGTGGAAGTGCAGCGCACCCAGATGCGCCGCGCGCGCGTGCGCAGCGAAATGCCGCGCATTGCCCTGGTGGGCTACACCAATGCCGGCAAATCGACGCTTTTCAACGCCTTGACCGGTGCCGGTGCCTACGCAGCGGACCAGTTGTTTGCAACGCTGGACCCGACCGTGCGGCGTATCACCCTGCCAGGTGGCAACGCCATGCTGGCCGACACCGTCGGTTTCGTGCGTGACCTGCCGCACGAACTGGTGGCGGCCTTCCGCTCGACCTTGTCCGAAGCGCGGGAGGCCGACTTCCTGCTGCATCTGGTGGATGCCGCCGACCCGTTGCGCGAAGAGCGCATCGCACAGGTGGACGAAGTGTTGCAGGCCGTGGGTGCGGGCGATCTGCCGCAGTTGTTGGTGTTCAACAAGATCGATCGCATTGACGGCGCGGAAGTACGGCACGACGCGCAGGACGGTGTGCCGGACGAGGCGCGCCGCGAGCGCGTCTGGATCTCTGCCCGCGACGGGCGCGGCCTGGAGTTGCTGCAAGCGGTGCTGGGCAAGCGGCTGGGCCTGCAGCACGTCACTGGCAGCGTGCGCCTGCCGCCCAGTGCTGGCCGCCTGCGTTCACGCCTGCACCAGTTGGACGTGATCCGCAGTGAGCAGGCCGATGAGGACGGCTGGCTGATCGAGGTGGATATTCCCATCGCCGAGGCCGAAAAGCTGGCCGCCAGCGCGGATGGCGCGGTGATACGCCCATTGCTGCCGGAGAAGCCGCCCGAGTGGTGATCCGGGCGGTTCACCGCCCCCTTGCAGGGTGAAAAACAGCCGGCCTTGTGTCGGCTGTTCTTTGTTTGGTGGGTGTCCTGGGGCGGTTGTTTGCGGACGTCGCGCAAGCCGCGCCGCCGGTGTGGCTGAAACCGCTGGTGGCTGTGGCATCCGGGGCGGGGGAGCCCTGGCTTGGGCGCGCTGCGGTCAACACCGGGCCTTGGCTGGCACCCTTACCCTGACACGCAGGCTCTGTATGCGGTAAAACATCAAGGGTTCTCCGCCCAGCCAACCGTGCCGCAATGTCCAATCCCTCCGACACCGATCTCAATGCACTGGCCACCGCGCTCGGCGAACGCCTGCGGCAAGCCTCGCTGCAACTGGTAACCGCGGAGAGCTGCAGTGGCGGCTGGATTGCCAAGTGCATGACCGATATCGCCGGCTCGTCGGCGTTCTTCGACTGCGGCATGGTGGTCTACAGCTATGAAGCAAAGCAGCGCCTGCTCGGCGTGCACGCGCAGACCTTGGAGCAGTACGGCGCAGTAAGCCGCGAAACCGTGCTGGAAATGGTGGCCGGGGCGCTGGTCAATTCCGGTGCCGGTATTGCCGTGGCGGTGACCGGCATCGCCGGCCCGGGCGGTGGCAGCCCCGACAAGCCGGTGGGCAGCGTCTGGATAGGCTGGAAGCGACGCGGTGGCTATGCGCGAGCCGAGCTGTTCCAGTTCGATGGCGATCGGGATGCGATCCGGCGGCAGACCGTGGCTGCTGCCCTGCAGGGCATCAACGACCAACTGTGACATGCTGGGCCGGGTACCAACCGGGGTAGGTCTGCAATGTGGGAAACGCTGGGCACCGTCCGTGATCTGGGTCGACTGCAGGAAATTGCCGCAGTCCTGATCCGTTATGGCTTTGGCGACGTGGTGCGGCGCACCGGCCTTGCCAATGTGCTGGAGCGCGCCGGCCGCCTGCTGCGCTGGAACGACAGCCAACAGATGTTGCGCATGACCGCGCCGGTGCGGGTGCGCAGCGCCATGCAGGAGCTGGGGCCGACCTTCGTCAAGTTCGGGCAGGTGCTGGCCACGCGCGTGGACCTGCTGCCGTCGGAGTGGATTACTGAACTGTCCGAGCTGCAGAACGCTGTGCCCGCATTGCCCTATGCGGCCATCCGTGCGCAGCTGGAGGCTGACCTGGGGGCATCACCGGTCGAGGTCTTTGCCTTTCTGGACGAGACGCCGATGGCAGCGGCGTCGTTGGCGCAGGCGCACCGGGCGCGTCTGCTTGATGGCCGTGAGGTCGTACTGAAGATCCGCAGGCCGGGTATCCGCGACGTGGTGGAGGCCGATCTGCGCCTGCTGGCGCGCTTGGCCGAGATTGTCGAGGCACGCCTGCCCGACCTGCGTCGTTACCGCCCCGCCGAGGTGGTGCAGCAGTTCACGGTGTCGCTGCGCAGCGAGATGGACTTCGCCGCCGAATGCCGCAATGCCGAGCGCATCGCGCGCAATTTCGAGGGGCGTGACGACATCCTGATCCCCGCCGTGCATTGGCAATGGACCTGCGAAAGCCTCAACGTGCAGGACTTCGTGGACGGCATCCCTGGGCGCAAGCTGGAGGCGGTGGATGCCGCTGGCCTGGACCGCGCGGCGCTGGCCAGGCGCGGGGCGGACATCGTGCTGAAGATGGTGCTGGAAGACGGTTGTTTCCACGCCGATCCGCATCCCGGCAATATTTTCTACATGCGCGATGGCCGCATTGGCGTGATCGATTTCGGCATGGTGGGGGCGCTGTCCGAACCGCGCCGCTTCCAGGTCGCACAGCTGCTGCATGGGCTGGTGGAACAGGAACCACAGGCCGTGGCGGACGTGCTGCTGGACTGGGCCGGCGCGGTGGAGGTGGACGAGGCGCGGCTGCAGCAGGACATCAGCCAGTTTGTCGATCAGTACCGCGGCGTCCCGCTCAAGGACCTGCGCATTGGCCTGATGCTGGGTGACATCACCCAGTTGCTGCGCAGCTACAGCCTGACCCTGCCGGCTGATCTGGCGCTGATGATCAAGGCCTTCCTGACCCTGGAAGGCATGGGCCGGCAACTGGATCCGGATTTCGACATGGCCAGTGCAGCGCGCCCCTTCCTGGAGCGGGTGGTGTTGCAGCGTTATGCACCGCGCGCGCTGCTCAAGCGCGGCCGGCGCAGCTTGCTGGGGCTGCTGGATTTTGCCGCCGAGCTGCCCCGGGACCTGCGCGGGTTGGTCAAGGCCGCCCGTCGCGGACAGTTGAAGCTGAAAGTCGAAACCGCGGCGTTGCAGGGCTTTGGCGACCAGGTCAACCGCGCGGCCAATCGGCTGGTGGTGGGGGTGATCACCGCAGCGCTGATCATCGGTTCATCGATCGTGATGCACAGCGTTGGCGGCCTCTCCAGCCGCTGGCTGCTGGCCTTGGGGCTGGCGGGCTTCCTGGGCGCGGGGTTGTGCGGCATCTGGATACTGTTCTCGATCTGGCGCAGCGGCCGCCATCACTGAAGGCCGCGGGGCCGTCCCCGCGGATGACGGCCAAACCTGCCAGGGCGGGATCTGGAAAGGCGGATCGGGCTGAAGGGCGGGGCTTGCGCTGATGGATGTTAGTAGTAATACTACTAACCATGAACCTGACCGATACCCAGCAAGCCATCCTCGACCTGATCGCCGAGCGCATCGAGGCCGAGGGCATGCCGCCGTCACAGACGGAGATCGCCCGCGCGTTCGGCTTCAAGGGCGTGCGTTCGGCGCAGTACCACCTGGACGCACTGGAGGCCGCCGGCGCCATCGAGCGTGTCCCGGGCCGTGCCCGTGGCATCCGTCTGGTAAGGCCGGAGGGCGAGGGCGCTGCAGGCCCGGCCGCCGTGCAGGGCGCTGCCGCCAACGACGACGTGCTGCGTCTGCCGATTCTGGGGCGGGTGGCAGCGGGGCTGCCGATCGGCGCGGATATCGGTTCGGACGACTATGTGGTGCTGGACAAGGTGTTCTTCTCGCCGGCCCCGGATTACCTGCTCAAGGTGCAGGGCGACTCGATGATCGACGAGGGCATCTTCAACGGTGACCTGATCGGGGTGCACCGCACCCGCGACGCCCGCTCCGGGCAGATCGTGGTGGCGCGCATCGATGACGAGATTACCGTCAAGCTGCTGAAGATCGCCAAGGACCGCATCCGCCTGCTGCCGCGCAACCCTGACTATGCCCCCATCGAAGTGCTGCCGGACCAGGACTTTTCGATCGAGGGACTGTACTGCGGCCTGCTCAGGCCCAACCGCTGATGGGAAGTATCGCAGCGGCAACTACCTGTTTTCCTTACGTTAGGTGGTTGCATGTGCTGCTGCCGGTATCCTTGCCGGCCCAATAATTTTGTCGTCTCGCCTGCAGTCTCAGCCTTTGCGATACGACTCCCCTACAGTGGACCCCATGACGAAATCTACGAAATCAACGACGAGGACGAACCCGATGGACGAGAACAAGAAGCGCGCGCTGTCCGCTGCACTGAGCCAGATCGAGAAGCAGTTCGGCAAGGGTTCGGTGATGCGCATGGGCGACCGTGTGGTCGAGCCTGTCGAGGCGATCCCCACCGGTTCGTTGATGCTGGATATCGCCCTGGGTATTGGCGGTCTGCCGAAGGGCCGCGTCGTTGAGATCTACGGCCCGGAATCCTCGGGCAAGACCACGCTGACCCTGCAGGCCATTGCCGAGTGTCAGAAAATGGGGGGCACCGCCGCCTTCATCGACGCCGAGCACGCGCTGGATCCGATCTATGCGGCCAAGCTGGGCGTCAACGTGGATGACCTGCTGCTGTCGCAGCCGGATACCGGTGAACAGGCGCTGGAAATCGCCGACATGCTGGTGCGTTCGGGCTCGGTGGACATCCTGGTGGTCGACTCGGTCGCCGCGCTGACCCCCAAGGCGGAAATCGAAGGCGAAATGGGCGATCAGCTGCCGGGCCTGCAGGCCCGCCTGATGAGTCAGGCCCTGCGCAAGCTCACCGGCAACATCAAGCGCTCCAACACCCTGGTCATCTTCATCAACCAGCTGCGCATGAAGATCGGCGTGATGATGCCTGGCCAGAGCCCGGAAGTGACCACCGGCGGCAATGCCTTGAAGTTCTACGCCTCGGTGCGTCTGGATATCCGTCGTATCGGCGCGATCAAGAAGGGCGACGAGATCATTGGTAACCAGACCAAGATCAAGGTCGTGAAGAACAAGCTGGCGCCGCCGTTCAAGCAGGTGATCACCGAGATCCTGTACGGCGAAGGCATCAGCCGTGAGGGTGAGCTGATCGACATGGGTGTGGAGGCCAAGCTGGTCGAGAAGGCTGGCGCCTGGTACAGCTACGGTGACGAGCGTATCGGCCAGGGCAAGGACAATGCCCGTGGTTACCTGCGTGACAACCCGCAGCTGGCGGCAAAGCTGGAAGGCGAGCTGCGCGAGAAGTTCCAGCCCAGCGAGGCGGCGCGTGAGGAAGGCGACGACGACGGCGACGAGGAATGAGTTTCCCGTGGGGGCGGGCGGCGCATCGTCAGTGACGTTGCCCGTCCCCGCGGCATTTTATCCAGGAGGTTGATCGCCATGGACGGCGCTGCTTCGGCTGGCCATTGATGCCATGAATGATTTTGAAGATACGCCGCCCAAGGCGGGCAAGCGCCGACGGGAACAGACGCCCTTGCAGCGGGCGCTGGGGTTGTTGGTCAGGCGCGAGCACTCGCGCAAGGAGCTGGGCCGCAAGCTGAAAAGCCGTGGTCTGGACCCGGACGAGGTGGATGCGGCCATATCCCGGCTGGCGCAGGATGGCTGGCAGGACGACGAACGTTTCGCTGAGACCCTGGTGCGCAATCGTGCCAATACCGGCTATGGGCCGCTGCACATCCGCGCGGAGCTGGGCACGCATGGGCTGGACAGCGGCCAGATCGAGGCGGCCATGGCGACCTTCGAGGGTGACTGGCTGGACAACGCCCGGGACCTGGTGTGCCGTCGTTTTGGCGAAAACGGCCCGCAGGAGCTGGCACAGCGGCGCAAGGCCGCGGATCTGCTGGCCCGCCGTGGCTTTGATGGCAGCTGCATCCGCCAAGCCACCCGTTACGATCCAGAGGACTGAGCGGGCCGGGCCTGATACCCTTTCAGGGTTTCGGTAGTCCCGAATTCCCGCGCCCGCTGGGCGATCGGGACCCGCTCGCCAGCTTATTGCCAGTCCCCATGAATACACCTGTCAAATTCACAACCTCCCAGATCCGCAGCGATTTCCTTGAGTTCTTCAAGGGCAAGGGCCACACCATCGTGCCGTCGGCGCCGCTGGTGCCGGGCAACGACCCGACCCTGTTGTTCACCAATTCCGGCATGGTCCAGTTCAAGGATGTGTTCCTGGGTGCGGAAAAGCGCAGCTACGTGCGCGCTGCCGACGTCCAGCGCTGCCTGCGTGCAGGCGGCAAGCACAACGACCTGGACTCGGTGGGCTATACCGCCCGCCACCACACGTTCTTTGAAATGCTGGGCAACTGGTCCTTTGGCGACTACTTCAAGAAGGACGCCATTGCCTGGGCCTGGGAGCTGCTGACCCAGGTCTGGAAGCTGCCGGCCGAGCGCCTGCTGGTCACCGTGTACCACACCGACGACGAGGCCTTCGCGCTGTGGCGCGACATGGTCGGCATCCCGGAAGAGCGCATCGTGCGCATCGGTGACAACAAGGGCGCGCCCTACGCCTCGGACAACTTCTGGCAGATGGCCGATACCGGCCCCTGCGGTCCCTGCACCGAGATCTTCTTCGACCATGGTGACCATATCGCCGGTGGCCCCCCGGGCTCGCCGGATGAGGACGGTGACCGTTTCATCGAAATCTGGAACTTGGTGTTCATGCAGTTCGACCGCCAGCCCGATGGTTCGCTGCAGCCGCTGCCGGCGCCGTGCGTGGATACCGGCATGGGCCTGGAGCGCCTGGCGGCGATCCTGCAGCACGTGCACACCAACTATGAAATCGACCTGTTCCAGGCGCTGATCCGCAAGGCCAGCGAGCTGACCGGCATGGCCGACCTGGAGAACAAGTCGCTTCGGGTGATCGCCGATCACATCCGCGCCTGCTCGTTCCTGATCGTCGACGGCGTGTTGCCGTCCAACGAAGGCCGCGGCTACGTCCTGCGACGCATCATCCGCCGCGCCCTGCGCCACGGCTGGATGCTGGGTGTTCGCCAGCCGTTCTTCAGCAAGCTGGTGCCGACCCTGATCGAGCAGATGGGCCATGCTTACCCGGAGCTGCCGGCCCAGGCCGACACCGTGGTGCGCGCCCTGCAGGCGGAGGAAGAGCGTTTTGCCGAGACGCTGGACGCTGGCATGAAGATTTTCGACGACGTCGCGGCCAAGGTCAGCGATGGCGTCATTCCCGGCGTGGACGCGTTCCGCCTGTACGACACCTATGGTTTCCCGGTTGACCTGACCGCCGACATCGCCCGCGAGCGTGGCATGCGCGTGGATATGGAGGGCTTCGAGGCCTCGATGGAGCACCAGCGTGAGACCGCGCGTGCCGCCGGCAAGTTCGGTGGCGGCGTGACCCTGCCGGCCGAGCTGGTGGCGACCTTGTCGCCCACGGTTTTCCTGGGCTATGACGCCCTGCAGGCCGAAGGCCAGAAGGTCGTTGCGCTGATCAAGGGTGGCCGTCCGGTGGACGCTGTGCAGGCCGGTGACGAGGTGATCGTGTTCACCGCGCAGACCCCGTTCTACGCCGAATCCGGCGGCCAGGTCGGCGATACCGGCATGCTGTCGGCCGCTGGTGTGAAGCTGGCCGTGACCGATACGCAGAAGTTCGCAGGCCAGTTCCATGGCCACGTCGGCACGCTGGAGCAGGGCACCATCAAGCTGGGTGATGTGCTGGCCGGTACCGTGGACGGTGCGCGCCGTGGCGCCACCATCCTCAACCACTCGGCGACCCACCTGCTGCACGCCGCCCTGCGCGAAGTGCTGGGCACCCATGTGCAGCAGAAGGGCTCGCTGGTGGCGCCGGACCGCCTGCGCTTCGACTTCTCGCACTTCCAGCCGATCACTGCCGAAGAGCTGGCGATCATCGAGCGCAAGGTCAACGAGCAGGTGCGTGCCAACAATGCGGCCGAAGTGCACAACATGGGCATGCAGGAAGCGCTGGATTTCGGTGCGATGGCGCTGTTCGGCGAGAAGTACGGCGAGAACGTGCGCGTGCTGAAAATGGGCGAGTACTCCACCGAGCTGTGCGGTGGCACCCACGTTTCACGCACCGGCGATATCGGTCTGTTCAAGATCACTTCCGAAGGTGGTGTGTCCTCAGGTGTACGTCGTATCGAGGCGGTGACCGGGCAGGGCGCGCTGGATTACGTGTCGGCCGAGGAGGCCCGTCTGCACGAGGCCGCGCAGCTGCTGGGCGGCAGTGCAGGTGATGTGGTCGACAAGATCCGTCAGCTGGGCGAGCGGCAGAAGAAGCTGGAGCGCGAACTGGAGGCACTCAAGGCCAAGGTCGCCTCGGGTGCTACCGCGGATCTGGGCGCTGCGGCGGTCGAGGTTGGCGGCGTGAAGGTGCTGGCAGCCCGTCTGGAAGGTTTTGACGCCAAGGCCCTGCGTGATGCCATGGATCGCCTGAAGCAGCAGCTGGGTGACGCGGTGATCCTGCTGGCAGGTACCCAGGAAGGCAAGGCGGCTCTGGTGGCTGGCGTCAGTGGTTCGGCGCTGGGCAAGGTCAAGGCCGGTGAGCTGCTGTCCCACGTCGCCAAGCAGGTGGGCGGCAAGGGCGGCGGGCGCCCGGACATGGCCCAGGGCGGCGGTGATGACGGTCCGCAGCTGGTGGCAGCCCTCGATGGGGTGGTGGATTGGGTCAAGCCGCATCTGGCCTGAATGCATCAAGCCTAATACCTTGAAGCTGTTTGCGCCCTGCCGTTACCATGGGGAGTCTTTCCCCTTTGTCGTGGGGCGCATAGCTCTAAGCGCGCCAATGCCGGTGGGAAATCCACCGGTTCCATGGAGATTTTCACAATGTTGATCCTGACTCGCCGTGTAGGCGAAACCTTGATGATCGGCGACTCGGTCAGCGTGACTGTGCTTGGCGTCAAGGGCAACCAGGTACGTATCGGTATCACCGCTCCGAAGGATGTTGCAGTACATCGCGAGGAGATTTTCCAGCGTATCCAGCGTGGTGATGAGCCCGCTGCATCGGGAAGTGAAGAAACTTCCGAATAAGGGTTTACCTTTCACCTCGTTTAACGTTATTCTTCGCGCCCCGCTTCGGAATACACGCAGCGGGGCAAGAAAAACGGAGTGATGCCCGAGAGGCCGAAGGGGCTCCCCTGCTAAGGGAGTATAGGGTCAAAAGCTCTATCGAGGGTTCGAATCCCTCTCACTCCGCCAGTTTCAAAAAAGCCCCTGATCAGGGGCTTTTTTGTGCCTGCAGGTTTTTCATTCCGCAGTCTCTTCGCGTTTCTGTTTTGAGGGCTGTTGCGCCAGGGTGTTGTGGCCGATGTGTGCGCAACGATGGTGCTTCAGGGTGCCGTTCCGGAGCATTGCCGAAAAGCTGTGTCGTGGAGTCGGGTCGTGCGCGGCTTGGAGCTTTCCCGGGAGGGCCTCTGCCGAGCATGGCACTACCTGGTGCATCGCTGAGGGGCTTGTAGGGCGCGCTGGTGCCGGGGATTGCGGTGCCACTGTAGAGCCGGGCCATGCTCGGCTGGAGCTTTCCCGGTAAGGCTTCTGCCGAGCATGGCTCGGCACTACGGGATGCATCGCTGAGGGGCTTGTAGGGCGCGCTGGCGCCAGGTAATGCGGTGCCCACTGTAGAGCCGAGCCATGCTCGGCTGGAGCTTTACCGGCAAGGCCGCTGCCGAGCATGGCTCGGCACTACGGGATGCATCGCTAAGGGGCTTGTAGGGCGCGCTGGCGCCAGGCCACTGTAGAGCCGAGCCATGCTCGGCTGGAGCTTTCCCAGGAAGGCCTCTGCCGAGCATGGCTCGGCACTACCTGCTTGGCTGATGTGCCATCAAAAAGCGCGCATAAAAAAACAGCAGGCAAGGCCTGCTGTTTTTGGTATTGGTGCGCTCGGAGAGATTCGAACTCCCGACCACCTGGTTCGTAGCCAGGTACTCTATCCAACTGAGCTACGAGCGCTCAACATTGCTGTTGTAGTTTGAAGCGGTGCAGATTGAATCTGCGTTCTGACATGGTGCGCTCGGAGAGATTCGAACTCCCGACCACCTGGTTCGTAGCCAGGTACTCTATCCAACTGAGCTACGAGCGCGTCGTTGCCAGGAGCGAGATTATGCGGATATGCGGCGTTTGCGTCAACGGTTTTGTGAAAAATTCTTAATCATTGTGATGAAACAACGCATCGGCCACCGATTGCGGTGATTTCATCCATTGGAAATGATCGGCACGCACGCCCAGTTGTGCGGAGGACAGCACCTGCAGGCTGCTGGGCGAGGCGCTCAGCTTTGCCAGCAGCGCGCGCATGGAACTGACCGGTGCCAGCCAATCACTGTCGAACACGATCGCCCGCGTTGGGGCGCTGATGCAGCGCATGCCGGCCTCAAGATCGACGGGCAGTCCCGCGGCTGCGTAGTGGTTGCTCAGGCCCACGCCGGCCCAGTCGCGGATCAGGCTGCGTGCTTCGGTGCCGCCGAAGCCGACGCGGCGGCCGGGCAGACTGCCGTTGCGCTGCGCCAGCCACGGCAGGAAGCGGTAGGCCAGCGGCAGCAGCCAGCCCCGTGGCCCCGGGAAGCTGCGCCACCACGGGGTACCGCTGGCGACCAGCCACAGTGCGTCCAATGGCAGCGCGCGCATGCCTGCGTAGCAGCAACTGAGTTGTCCGCCAAGGCTGTGCCCGCCCAGGCGCAAGGGCAGTGTCGGTAGCCGGGCCTGCACTGCGGCCTCCGCTGCGGGCAGGTCCTGTTGCAGCAGGGCCTGGTAACCCCAGTCGTGCGCGCGGTCGGGGCGCAGGCTGCTGCTGCCGTTGCCGCGCCACTCATGCACGAACACGGCAACGCCTTTGCCAGCCAGTGCCTGTGCGAAGGGCAGGTAGTGGCGTGCAGCCACGCCCAGCGCCGGCAGCCAGAGCAGGTTGGCCGTTGCCTGCTCTGGCAGGCAGGCAAGCAGTTCGAAGCGATGGCCGTCGCTGCTTTCGACGGACAACTGTTCGATGTGTGGTGCGGTTCCTGCGCTGCTCATGCCGTCGGTGCTGCGCCGAAATGGTCAAGCACCATGACGTCGCTGCGGCCGGGGAAGTAGCCGCCACTCAGTCCGCGCGCAACATAGTCGATGGCGGCTTCGCAGGCATTGGCCATGCTCAGTCCGCGGCAAAGCTGTGCGGCGATGGCCGAGGCCAGGGTGCAGCCGGTGCCATGGGCATCGATGGGCAGGCGCACATGGCTGAATTCCTCGCGGGCAACGCCATCGAAATAGCGGTCGACCACGCGCTTGCCTTCCTGCAGGTGGCCGCCCTTCAGCAGCACTGCGCTGGCACCCAGCTCCAGCAGGGCGGTGGCTGCATCCTCTGCGTCCTCCGCGCTCTGGATGCGCCGGCCGAGCAACAGCTCGGCCTCGGGTGTATTGGGGGTGAGCAGGGTGGCCATTGGCAGCAGGCGTTGGCGCAGTGCCTGCAGGGCGCTGTCCTGCAGCAGCTTGGCGCCGCTGGTGGCGATCATCACCGGGTCCAGCACGATGTGTGGCGGCCGGTGGCGCTCCAGTGCATCGGCCACCAGGTGGATCACCTCGGCATTGGCCAGCATGCCCAGCTTCACCGCATGGATGTCGAAGTCCTCGAAGCAGGCATCGATCTGTGCCTGCAGGAAATCCAGCGGTGGGACGTGCACGGCGGTGACGCCACGCGTGTGTTGGGCGGTGAGGGCGGCGATGGCGGACAGGCCATGCACGCGATGTGCGGCGAAGGCCTTGAGGTCGGCCTGGATGCCGGCGCCACCGCCGGAGTCGGAGCCGGCGATGGTCAGCGCGGAAACGGGGGTAGAAGGGCTCATGCCGGGATTGTGCAATGTTTGCCCGGCGCTTGCCTCAGCGCTGCCGCAGCAACACCCATTGCCGGTACAGCACGTAGCCCAGCCCGCTGACGCCGGTGAGCAGTGCCGGTGCCAGCAATGCGTCGTATTGCCAGCGCAGGAACAACCAGGCGCCAATGACGCCGCCGGCAAGGAAGCCGCTGATGATCAGGCCGCTCAGTGTCAGTCGCCGCAGTTGCAATGGCAGGCCGCGCAGCAGATGGCCAAGGCCGATGCCCAGATCGGTGAACATGCCGCTGAGGTGGGTGGTGCGCACCACCGCGCCACTGAAGGTGGTGGCCAGGGCGTTCTGCAGGCCACAGGCCATGGCCGCAGCCAGTGCGCCCCACACCTGTTGCTGCTTGAACAGTGGGATGGCAACGAGCAGCAGGGCCGATTCCAATGCCAGTGCGGCACCGTAGCGGCGTCCCAACTGCAGGCTTTCGCCCTGGATGATCAGGCCGCTGAGCATGGCACCCAGCGAAAAAGCGATCAGCAAGCCCCACAGGTGCCCGACCGAGCGCCAGTCACGTTCGGCCAGGGCGATGCCCAGCTGGCTGGTGCTGCCGGTCAGGTGGCTGACGGCCTGGTGTTCAAACCCCAGGAAGCCAACCACGTTGACCATGCCGGCCACACACGACAGTGCGACCGCACCAACCCATACCCAGGTGGGGAGGCGGATGCCCATGTGGCGGTGCCTTTACCTACAGCGTGCCGTTGCGTTCGATGCTGGAGAAGCTGCCGTCCTGCGGGTCATACACTGCGCCCCAGAACTGTGCGCCACCATCACAGACGCGGATGGCCTCGCGCGCGGGATCGATCTTGCTGTGGTCGGGCAGGCTGAAGGCGTTGATGTAGACCAGGCGCTTGCCGTTGCTTTCAAAGCCCACGTACTGACGGCCGGACTGGCCGGGTTCGGCGATGCTCGGCTGCAGCTGCGCCAGCCGGCTTTCCAGTGCGTCGATATCGGCGCGGCTGGGCGCCCAGTAGCCGGTGACTTCACCGGCATGCTTGGCGGGGCTGTCGCGCGAGCAGGTGTCCAGCACCTGCGCGGCGACGACCGGGCGGGTGACCACCCAGGATTGCCCTGCCTTGACGGCCGTTGGCACGCTGCTGCCCGGGCGCGTGTTTGACGGGGTGCAGGCGGCCACGGCAAGACATGCCGTGGCCAACAGGGACAGGGTGTGCAGCTGTTTCACAAAACCTCCGAGGCGTAATCGGCCAGGCGCGAGCGTTCGCCCCGGCGCAACGTGATATGTGCACTGTGCGGCCAATTCTTGAATCGGTCCACCGCATAGGTGAGGCCGGAGGTGGTCTCGGTGAGGTAGGGCGTGTCGATCTGCTCGACGTTGCCCAGGCAGACGATCTTGGTGCCGGGGCCGGCGCGGGTGATCAGGGTCTTCATCTGCTTGGGGGTGAGGTTCTGCGCCTCGTCCAGGATCAGGTAGCGCGACAGGAAGGTGCGTCCACGCATGAAGTTCAGCGAGCGGATCTTGATACGGCTGGCCAACAGGTCGTTGGTGGCCGCACGGCCCCAGGCGCCGCCCTCCTGGTTGTGGGTGAGCACTTCCAGGTTGTCGGTGAGCGCGCCCATCCATGGCGTCATCTTTTCTTCCTCGGTGCCGGGCAGGAAGCCGATGTCCTCGCCGACGCTGACCGTGGCGCGGGTCATGATGATCTCGCGGTAGCGCTGGGTGTCCATGGTCTGTGCCAGGCCGGCGGCCAGCGCCAGCAGGGTCTTGCCGGTGCCGGCGGTGCCGAGCAGGGTGACGAAGTCGATTTCCGGGTCCATCAGCGCGTTGAGCGCGAAGTTCTGCTCGCGGTTGCGCGCGGTGATGCCCCACACCGAGTGCGAGCCGTGGCGGAAGTCATTGACCAGCGACAGGGTGACGCGGCCATCGCTCTCCACCTTGGCGACCTTCAGCTCGACTTCGTCATCGCCGGGCAGGTAGGCGTACTGGTTCGGGTGCCAGTCCTCGTCGTCGGCGGCGAGGATCTCGTAGCTGGTGCGGCCCTTGTCACTCCAGCTGCGCAGGTTGTCGCTGTGTTTCTTCCAGAAGTCTTCCGGCAGTGCGGTGGCACCGGTATAGAGCAGGCTGAAATCGTCCAGCGCGCGGTCGTTTTCGTAATCCTCCGAATCGATGCCGGCGATGGCGGCCTTGATGCGCAGGTTGATGTCCTTGGAGATGAACACCACCGGGGTTTCCGGGTGCTGTTCCTTCAGGGCCAGGATGGCGCCGAGGATGGCGTTGTCCGGGATCACCTTGCCAAAGCTCTTGCCGGCCTCGAAGTGGCTGGTCTGGAAGTACAGGTTGCCGGCGCTCTGCGCGCCGCGCAGCTGCAGGCCCTTGGGGCGGGCCAGTGGCACGCCGTTCTGCACGCTGCCGATACCGGCTTCTTCGATCAGCTCGTTGAGGAAGCGGCTCACCTGGCGGGCGTTGCGGCTCGCTTCGGTGGTGCCCTTCTTGCCGTTGTCCAGCTCCTCGATCACCTGCATGGGCAGGTAGACATCGTGTTCCTCGAATTTGAACAGCGCGGTCGGATCGTGCATCAGCACGTTGGTATCCAGTACGTAGATGCGCTTGCCTCGGGTCATCGTCGATTCCTGGTGGCGGGACAGGGTCACGCCATCGCACCTGCAGGGCAGGGCGATGGGGTGGGTTGGAACAGGAGGTGGGTCACTTGGTTTGAGCGGCCTTCAGTGCGTCGAGCACGGCATCGGCATGGCCGGCAACCTTGACCTTGCGCCATTCCTGCACGAGTTGGCTGTCAGGCGAGATCAGGAAGGTGCTGCGTTCGATGCCGCGCACCTGCTTGCCGTACATGTTCTTCATCTTGATCACGTCGAAGGCGTTGCACAGCGCTTCGTCGCTGTCGCTGATCAACGGGAACTTGAAGCCCTGCTTGGCGCAGAAGTTGTCGTGGGACTTCAGTGAGTCGCGGGAGACGCCGAACACCTGCGCGCCGGCACGCTTGAACCTGGGCAGCAGGGCATTGAAATCCAGGCCTTCAGTGGTGCAGCCGGGGGTGCTGTCCTTGGGGTAGAAATACAGCACCAGCCACTGGCCGGCGAGCTCGCCGAGGGTGGTGGTGGCGCCGCCGGACAGGGCCAGTGGCAGGGTGAGAGTGGTTCGGTCCAGGGTATCGCCGATGTTCATCAGATCCTTTCCGGAGCCTGGGGGTATTCGATTGCAGTTACATGAAACGCCGCGCACCCGTGATGGGTGCGCGAAACCATCAGAACTTCATCGGGTCCATGATCGCGTCCAGGTTGAGGTGGTCGCAGAATTCGAGGAAATCGTCGCGCAGGGCGGCGATATGCATGTTGGCGGGCACGCCGATGGTGATCTGCGCCGAGAACATCTCCGCACCGGTCTGCATGGCCTGGTAACGGGTGCTCTGCAGGTTCTCGATGGTGATGCCCTGGCGGTCGAAGAAATCGGCCAGCTGGAACAGGATGCCCGGCTTGTCGGCGGCAATGACTTCAACGATGTAGGGCAGCAGGTTGGATTGGGCCTGCTTGGCGGCGGTGCGGTACCACACCAGCTTGAGCCCTTCCTCGCGCTCCAGCCGCGCCAGCATGGCTTCGAGCTTGGCAACGGCATCCCAGGAGCCGGTGGCCAGGGTGGTGACGGAGACGTCGCGGCCGACGGTGGCCAGGCGGGCGTCGACCAGGTTGCAGCCGCTGTCGGCAATGCGACGGGTGACGGACAGCAGGGGGGACTCCGGATGCGTCGTATACGCGTTGATCAGGAGGTGGTTTTCGGTCGGCAACGGCCGCGGCGTGGTGTCGGTCAAGGTGGTTCCGGAATGCTGGAGAGTCTGAACGGCGCCGCCGGGCGGGCCGTTCGCTGGTGTCCAGCATACTTGCCCCTGCTTTCGACCGGCAAGTAACATGCTTTCGGTCACGAACCCGCCGTCTGGCGGGCCTCTTTACCCCCACGAAGAGCGACAAACCTCTTGTCCATCCATGGCCTGATCACCGCACTGGCAACGCCGTTCCTGGCGGACGGTGCACTCGATACCGACGCTTGGCAGCGCCTGCTGGCCCAGCAGATCTCCGGCGGCGTGCAGGGCGTCGTCGTTGCCGGCTCCACCGGCGAAGCCTCGACCCTGTCCGATGATGAATACGACAACCTGCTGCGCAGCGCAGTGGCCACGCTGGGCGGCAAAATGCCGGTACTGGCCGGTACCGGCCTGTCCGGTACCGCCCGTACCATCGCCCTGACCCGGCGCGCGGCCGCCAATGGCGCCACCCATGCGCTGGTGGTGGCACCGCCGTATGTGCGGCCCACCCAGGAGGGCCTGCGCCAGCACTATCTGGCGGTGGCCGAGCAGGGTGGCCTGCCGGTGGTGCTGTACAACGTGCCCGGGCGCACCGGCTGCGATCTGCTGCCGGAAACCGTGGCGCTGCTTGCCGGGCACCCGAACATCGTCGCCATCAAGGAGGCGGTGGGCGATACCACCCGGGTCAAGGCGCTGCTGGAACTGCGCAGCGACAGCTTTGCCCTGCTCAGTGGCGATGACGGCAGCGCCGCGCGCTCGATGCTGGCCGGTGCCGACGGCCTGATTTCGGTCGGCTCCAATGTGCTGCCCGGTGCCTACCGCACGCTCTGCGACCTGGCCCGTGCTGGCCAGCGCGAGGCGGCCGAGGCCTGGGACGACCGCCTGCAGCCGTACCACGATTTCTGTGGCGTTGAATCCAACCCCATCCCGGTCAAGGCGCTGCTGCAGCGGCTTGGTTTCGGTCAGGGGCTGCGTTTGCCGCTGCTCCCGCTTTCTGCGCCGCATCACGCCCATGCCGACCACCTGGCGGCGGACGTGGGCGCGTTGGAAGAACTATCCAGCCGCTGATCTGGCGGCCTGAACCCTGGAGATTCACCCATGCGTCAAACCTCAACCGTCCGCGTGTTCTCGCTGCTGGTGCTGGGCGTGGTAACCGCCGTCGCCACCTCCGGCTGCTTCTTCAAGCGCGGTGCGCGCGGTGACTACGCGTTGGCCCCGGAAGCCCGTCCGCTGGAAGTGCCGCCGGACCTGAACCTGCCCAACACCTCGGGTGCGACCGCGATCCCGGCGCTGGCTTCGGCCACCAAGCCGGCTGCCGTCGCTGCACCGGCTGCCGCCGCCAACGGCTTCACCGTCAGCGGCAGCCGCGACGAGGTGTTTGGCAAGGTGGGCGACGCGCTGGCCGGGGTCGAAGGTCTGACCATCGCCAGCCGCGCCCAGCTGCTGGGCTCCTATGACGTGGCCTATGAAGGCAGCAACTTCCTGGTGCGCGTCGTGGCCACCGATGCCGGGGCCTATGTGTCGGCGGTGGACCCGCGTGGCCTGCCGGCCACCGATGCGGCTGCGACCAAGCTGGTGGCTGCGCTGAAGACCAAGCTGGGCGGCTGAGTCCGGCGGGTCAGATGAACAAAAAAGGGCGCCCAAGGCGCCCTTTTTTGTGGCTGCGGCGCTGATCAGCGCTCCAGCAGCTTCAGTTTGTCCGGCTTGCCGTCCCATTCGGCCGCATCGGCCGGCGGGTCCTTGCGCACGGTCAGTACCGGCCAGGCCTTGGCCAGTTCGGCGTTCAGCGCGACGAAGCCTTCCTGGCCGGCTGGCACGTCGTCTTCCGGGAAGATCGCGTTGACCGGGCATTCGGGCTCGCACAGGGTGCAGTCGATGCACTCGTCCGGGTCGATGACCAGGAAGTTGGGGCCTTCGTGGAAGCAATCCACCGGGCAGACTTCAACGCAATCGGTGTGTTTGCACTTGATGCAGTTTTCGGTGACGACAAAAGGCATGACGGGGTCCGGCTTTGAGCCTGGCAATTCTAGTGCAGCTTGCCAGGGCTGGGGCGGGGAATCCTCGCTTCCGGGCGCAGGCGGTTGATCGCGCGTGGCGGAGCGGGCCGTTAAAGCAAAAAACCCCGCAGGGCGGGGCTTTTCGGTTTCGCAGACGGAGTTGGCGCTCCCTAGGGGACTCGAACCCCTGTTTTAGCCTTGAGAGGGCCACGTCCTAACCACTAGACGAAGGGAGCGTTTGGTCGCGTCTGGCGAGCGCGCTAGTATATGCATCTGGTTGCCGCTCGGCAATCCCGTAAACCCAACTGGAAGCGCCACCATCAATTCCACAGTTACAACGCCGTTCACTCTGCACGTCATTCCGCGCGATCAGCACACGATCTCGCGCAAGGACATCAGCCCCAACGCGCTGCGGGTCCTCTACCGCCTGCGCGAGTCCGGTTTCGGTGCCTACCTTGTAGGTGGTGCCGTCCGTGACCTGCTGGTAGGTGGGCGCCCCAAGGATTTCGACGTCGCCACCGATGCCACGCCGGAGCAGGTCAAGCAGTTGTTCCGCAACTGCCGCCTGATCGGCCGCCGGTTCCGGCTTGCCCATGTCGTATTTGGCCGCGAGATCATCGAGGTGGCGACTTTCCGCGCCAACAGCGATGACGGCAGCGGCGACCGCGAGGTCGAGAACGGCATGCTGGTCCGCGACAATGTCTATGGCAGCATCGAGGACGATGCGGTACGCCGCGACTTCACCTGCAACGCCTTGTATTACGCCATCGAGGATTTCTCGGTGCGTGATTACACCGGCGGCTTCGAGGACGTGCTGGCACGGCGCATGAAGCTGATCGGCGACCCCGAGCAGCGTTATCGCGAGGACCCGGTACGCATGCTGCGCGCGGTGCGGCTGGCAGCCAAGCTGCGGTTCGAGATCGAGCCGGCCACGGCCGAGCCGATCCCGCGCCTGGCCGGGCTGTTGAACGAAGCCGCGCCGGCCCGTCTGTTCGAGGAAGTGCTCAAGCTGTTCCTGTCCGGGCACGGCGTGGCCAGCTTCGAGGGCCTGGAGCGTTACGGCCTGCTGGCCGTGTTGTTCCCTGAAAGCGCTGCCGCGCTGAAGAGCAACCGCAGCGGTGCGCTGCGCCGGGTGCTGATCGAAGGCCTGCGCAACACCGATGAGCGGGTGGCCAACGAGGAGCCGGTGTCGCCGGCCTTCCTGTTCGCGCTGCTGCTATGGCCCGCATTCTGCCGCAACCTCATCGCCCTGCAGCGGCAGGGCCTGGCGCCGGAAGAGGCGCAGCGTCGCGCCGCCGACCGGGTCACCCTGCATCAACTGACCACCATTGCCCTGCCGCGCCGGTTCTCGTTGCCAATGCAGGAGATCTGGTTGCTGCAGTCGCGGTTCGGGTCGCGCCAGCGCAAGCGGGTGTTCCGCACCTTGGCGCATCCGCGCTTCCGTGCCGCGTTCGACTTCCTGGCGCTGCGCCAGGCGGGTTCGGACGAGCACCAGGAGGACATTGCGTTCTGGCGCGAGGCGCAGCAACAGAAGGGGCCGGAGCTGGAATCGGCACTGGAAGCCGCGCAGGCCGAGATGGCCGAAGAGGGCGATGCTCCGCGGCGCCGCCGTCGGCGCCGCCGTCGTAGCGGCCCCGCAGCGGCGGGCGAGTAAACATGGTGTTGGCCTGCGTAGGCCTGGGCGCCAACCTGGGCGACGCGCAGGCCACCCTGCGCGCGGCGATCAACGCGTTGGCGGTGCTGCCGCAGACGCGTCTGCTGGCGGCATCGCGTTTGTACCGGACCCCCGCCTGGGGTAACGAGGCACAGCCGGATTTCATCAATGCCGCAGTGGCCCTGGAGACCGACCTGCCGGCGCCGGTGCTGCTGGAGCAACTGCTGGCGACCGAGCAGCAGTTCGGCCGGGTGCGCCAGGAGGGCCAGCAGTGGGGCCCGCGCACACTGGACCTGGACCTGCTGCTGTATGGCGAACAGGTGATCGACCTGCCGCAGCTGCAGGTGCCGCACCCCTACCTGCACCAGCGGGCGTTCGCCCTGCTGCCGCTGGCCGAGGTGGCGGCCGACGCCTGCATACCCGGGCATGGGACGGTGCGTGACGCGCTGGTAGGCATGAAAACCTGCGACATCACTCCGATAGGGGGATAATGGTCGGCTCATACGCCACTGTTATCCCCACATGAGCACGCACGCAGACAGCAAGCCCTGGACCGTCCCGGCATTGGCCGAGGCCAAGCGCAATGGCCAGAAGCTGGTGATGTTGACCGCCTATGACGCCGGCTTTGCCCGCACCCTCGATGCCAATGGCGTTGACCTGATTCTTATCGGTGATTCGCTGGGCATGGTGGTGCAGGGCCACGATTCGACGCTGCCGGTCAGCGTCGCCGACATGGTCTACCACACCACCGTGGTGGCCCGCGTACTGCAGCGTGCGCTGCTGGTGGCCGACCTGCCATTCGGCGCCGACGCCACCCCCGAGCGCGCCCTGGAGGCCTCGCTGCAGCTGCTGCAGGCGGGCGCGGAGATGGTGAAGATCGAAGGTGCCGGCTTCAAGCTGGACATCATCCGTTATCTGGTCGAGCGCGAAATCCCCGTCTGTTCGCATCTGGGGTTGACCCCGCAGTCGGTGCTGCGCCTGGGGGGCTACCGCGTACAGGGCCGTGGCGACGCCGCCCAGCAGTTGCTGGACGATGCCAAGGCCGTGGTCGAGGCAGGTGCCAGCCTGCTGGTGCTCGAATGCGTGCCCACCCCTGTGGCTGCGCGGGTGACGGCAGAGATCAGCGCGCCCACCATCGGCATCGGCGCCGGCCCGCAATGCGATGGGCAGGTGCTGGTGCTGCATGATTTCCTCGGTCTGGACAGCGGCCACCGCCGGCCCAAGTTCGTCAAGGATTTCCTTGCCGAAGGCGGTTCCGTGGCAGGTGCCGTGCAGGCCTATGCCGACGCCGTGCGCGCTGGCACCTTCCCCGACGCGGAGCATGCGTACGCATCATGATTGAGACCGTTACCGAACTTTCCCGGCTGCGCGCCGTTGTCAGCGGCTGGAAGCGCCAGGGCCTGCGCGTTGCGCTGGTGCCCACGATGGGCAACCTGCACGCAGGCCATTACTCGCTGGTCAAGCTGGCGCGTCAGCACGCTGACAAAGTGGTGTCCAGCGTGTTCGTCAACCCGACCCAGTTTGGGCCGAACGAAGATTTCACCCGTTACCCGCGCACGCCCGAAGCCGATACCAGTGGCCTGGAGAAGGCTGGCTGTGACGTGTTGTGGCTGCCGACGGTGGAGTCGATGTATCCGTTTGGCGTGGAGCTGGCCGCCAATGTGCATGTGCCCGGGGTGAGCTCGCTGCTGGAAGGTGCGCACCGCCCAGGCCACTTCGATGGCGTGTGCACGGTGGTGAGCCGCCTGTTCAACCAGGTGCAGCCGGACGTGGCTGCCTTTGGTCGCAAGGATTACCAGCAGTTGGCCGTCATCCAGCAGATGGTGGCCGACCTCGCGTTCCCGATCGAGATCCTCGGTGGCGACATCGTGCGCGAGGAGGACGGCCTGGCGATGAGTTCGCGCAACCAGTACCTGACCGCCGACGTGCGTCCGCAGGCAACCGTCATCCGCAAAGTGCTGCTGGGCATGCGTGACGCCTACCAGGCAGGTGCCGAGCGGGGGCAGGTGGAGGCCGAGGGTGCGGCCGCGTTGCAGGCCGCCGGTTTCGTGGTGGACTACGCCGTGGTGCGGCTGCCCAATCTGAGCGAGCCGGGCCTGGACGACCCCCACGGCGCCCGGGTGGCGTTGGTCGCGGCCAAGCTGGGCAATACCCGTCTGATCGACAATATCGAGTTCTGAATGGGGCAATGAAGGGACTGTCCTTGTCCCTTGTCGATGTCCTGCAAGACCCTTGATGGCGCCCTGGTGGCGCCATTGTCGTATGTGACCGGGCCAGCCGGGACAGGTCATGTTGCAGTGCGGGCAAGGCCGCGCAGCGGTGCTAGACTGCGCTCTTTCTCACGCAGTTTCGGCATTGTCATGCAACTCTCCCTGCTCAAGACCAAGATTCACCGCGCCACCGTCACCCATTCGGAGCTGAACTACGAAGGCTCCATCGCGATCGACGACAACCTGCTGCAGGCGACCGGCATCCGCGAGTTTGAACAGGTGCACATCTGGGACGTGACCAACGGTGCCCGTTTCACCACCTATGCGTTGCGTGCCGAAGCCGGCAGCGGCGTGATCTCGCTCAACGGCGGCGCCGCGCGCCACGTGCAGGTGGGCGACATCATCATCATCGCCGCCTTCGCCAGCATGAGCGAAGCCGAGGCTGACAGCTTCAAGCCGAAGCTGGTCTACGTCGACGGCGACAACCGCATTTCCCACACCAACGACAGCATCCCCACACAGGCCGCATGATCACCAACAACGGATACGACGTATTGCACGCCCACGCCCAGCGTCTGCAGGGCACCGGCATTCCCTCGCTGATGGCCGCAGAGCCTGACCGGGTGCAGCGCCTGGCGCTGAAGGTCGGTCCGTTGTATGTGAACTTCGCGCGGCAGAAATACGACCGCGCCGCCCTGGACGCGTTGTTGGAACTGGCCGCCGCGCGCGATGTCGCCGGCGGTTTCCAGCGCCTGTTTTCCGGCCAGAAGATCAACCACACCGAGGACCGCGCGGTGCTGCACAGCGCGCTGCGCGGTGACGCCAGCGACGCTCCGGTTGCGGTGGCCGCGCGTGCCGAAGCGGTGGCCGTGCTGGCGCAGATGGAAGGCCTGATCCAGGCGCTGGCGTCCAGCAACGTTACCGATATCGTCAGTGTCGGCATTGGCGGCTCGGACCTGGGGCCGCGCCTGGTCGCCGATGCGCTGCGGCCGGTGACCGGCGCGCGCTTCCGCGTGCATTTTGTTTCCAATGTCGATGGTGCGGCGATGCAGCGCACCTTGGCGACGCTGGACCCGGCGACCACCGCCGGTATCCTTATTTCCAAGACCTTTGGCACCCAGGAAACCCTGCTCAACGGCCGCATTCTGTGCGATTGGCTGGGCGGCAGCGAGCGGCTGTATGCGGTCAGTGCCAATCCCGAGCGCGCTGCCAAGGCCTTCGATATCGCCGCTGAGCGCGTACTGCCGATGTGGGATTGGGTCGGTGGGCGTTACTCGCTGTGGTCGGCGGTGGGCTTCCCGATTGCATTGGCCATTGGTTTTGAACGGTTTGGCCAGCTGCTGGAAGGCGCTGCGCAGATGGACGCACATGCGGCCAGTGCGCCGTTGGCCAGCAACCTGCCGGTGCTGCATGCGCTGACCGATATCTGGAATCGCAATGTGCTGGGTTATGCCACGCATGCGGTGATGACCTATGACCAGCGCATGGCCTTGTTGCCGGCCTACCTGCAGCAGCTGGTGATGGAGAGCCTGGGCAAGCGGGTGAAGCGGGATGGCAGCCCAGTTGATGGTGACACCGTGTCGGTATGGTGGGGCGGTGCAGGCACCGATGTGCAGCACAGCTTCTTCCAGGCCCTGCACCAGGGCACCAGCATCGTGCCGGCCGATTTCATCGGCTGCGTGCGCAGCGACGATCCCTACGAGATCAACCACCAGGCGTTGCTGGCCAACTTGCTGGCGCAGACCGAAGCCCTGGCCAATGGTCAGGACAGCGAGGACCCGCACCGCCAGTACCCGGGTGGGCGCCCGAGCACGATGATCCTGCTCGATGCGCTGACACCGCAGTCGCTGGGTGCGCTGATCGCGATGTACGAACACGCGGTCTACGTGCAGTCGGTGATCTGGGACATCAATGCCTTCGATCAGTTCGGTGTCGAGCTGGGCAAACAGTTGGCCAGCCAGTTGCTGCCGGCCGTGCAGGGCGAGGCGGTGGAGATTGCGGATCCGCTGACCCGGGAGTTGTTGGCGCGGTTGCGCTGATAGCGGGTTGTTGTTTGGGGAAAGCCGCGCAGAGATGCGCGGCTTTTTCATGCTCCCTCCCCTTGCCGAAGGCAAGGGGAGGGCTGGGGAGGGGTAAGGCTCTTTGCGTTACGGGGGAAGGCCCCTGCCGAGCATGGCTCGGCACTACAGATCTCTTTGCCGTTGGCGAGGGGAGGGTTGGGGTGGCGTGCCCTTTGCATTTTCATGCTCCCTCCCTTTGCCGAAGGCAAGGGGAGGGCTGGGG
>PJUE01000190.1_pt1 | contig 64155 bp, 90 predicted proteins | sample 1512171 | NCBI WGS metagenome assembly PJUE01 (sample SAMN08177674, study PRJNA422409) | Feces metagenome, whole genome shotgun sequencing project. | isolation source: Chicken feces (3) enriched on wood chips: alkali lignin treatment | host: Gallus gallus | place: USA: Madison | collected 2015-01-15
AGTTCGCGGCCTACCTCGCCGGCGGCGCCGCGCCCGAACGCTCGGTGCTGATCACCTTCGACGACGGCTACCTGAACAACTGGGTGCATGCGCACCCGGTGCTGGCGCGCCACGGCATGCGCGCGGTGCTGTTCACGATCACCGGCTGGATCGGCGACGGGCCGGTGCGCCCGCATGCGGGCCAGGGCGTCCCCTTGCCCGCCACGCCCGACCACGACGCTTGCAAGCAACTGGTGGCGGCAGGCCGGACCGACGAGGCCATGTTGCGCTGGAGCGAGATCGAGGCCATGCAGGCGGCAGGCACGTTCGAATTCCATTCCCACACGCATACCCATACCCGCTGGGACAAGGTCTGCGGCACGGACGTCGACGCCAAGCGCGCCCGCATCGCCCAGGAATTGCAGGATTCCCGCGAGACGCTGACAAGCCGCCTCGGCTCGGTCAGCGACCACCTCTGCTGGCCGCAAGGCTATTTCGACTCGGACTACGTGGCCGCGGCGCGGGCCGCCGGGTTCCGGCACTTGTACACTACCGACCCTTTCGGCCAGAACACCTCCGGCGCGGACCCCGAACACATCTATCGTTTCGCGGTGCGCAACCAGGGCGGCTCCTGGCTGAACCGGCGCATCTGGCTGTCGCGCGATCCCTTCTGGGGGCCGCGCTTTCATGCCTGGAAAGCCTGGAAAAAGCGTCTCAGGAATCGCGGATGAAGCTATCTGTCATCATCATCACCAAGAACGAGGCGGCCAACATCGCCGCCTGCCTCAAGTCCGTGGCGTTCGCCGATGAATTCATCGTGGTGGACTCGGGCAGCACCGACGGCACCGTCGAAGTCGCGCGCGCCCTGGGCGCGAGGGTTGAAGTCACCCCGGACTGGCCCGGCTTCGGGCCGCAGAAGAACCGCGCGCTGGATCTGGCCACGGGCGACTGGGTGCTGTCCATCGACGCCGACGAGCGCGTCACGCCGGAACTGGCCCAGGAAATCCAGGAAGCGCTGCGCGCGCCGCGCGCCGACGCCTACGAGATCGCGCGCCTGTCGAATTTCTGCGGCCGCGACATCCGTCACAGCGGCTGGTGGCCCGATTACGTGCTGCGCCTGTTCAAGCGCGGCACGGCGCGGTTCAACGACGTGGCCGTGCATGAACGCGTGGTGCCGGCCAACGGCAAGCCGCTGCAGATGCGCGGCTATTTCCACCACTATCCCTACGACAACCTGGATGCGCTGATCACCAAGGTCAACCGCTATTCGTCCGATGCCGCCGCCATGATGTACGCCAAGGGCCGGCGCACCTCGGTCTTCGGCGCGCTGGGCCATGGCTTCTGGACCTTTGTGCGGATCTACCTGATCCGGCGCGGCTTCCTGGACGGCAAGCACGGCCTGGTGCTGGCCGTCGTCGCCTCGGCCGGCAGCTTCTTCCGCTATTCGAAGCTGATGTTCCTGGCCGAGAAGAAGAAGTGAAGATCCTCTACACCAACTTCCACGGCGGTAACGGCGGCGGACACGTCACCTACATCATCAATCTGGCCAAGGCCCTGTCCAAGGACCACCAGATCACGATCGCGGCGCCGGCCACCAGCCGCCTGTACCGCTACGCCAAGGCGATTCCGGGCGTGACGGTGGAGGACATGCAATACACCACGCGGCCTTCGTCCTGGTTCAAGGACCGCGCGCAGTTGCGCCGGCTGATCAAGGCCGGCGGTTTCGACATCATCCACGCCAACGGCTCGGCCGACCACAAGCAGGTCATGCTGGCCACGCTGGGCATGCGCCGCCGCCCGCGCATCGTCTTCACCAAGCACAACGACCATCCGCTGGCGAGCCTCGGCCACAAGTTGCGGGTGGCGCTGGCCACCGACCATGCCATCGCGGTCAGCGACTACGTCCATGGCCTGATGCAGCAGTCGCCGTATGGCAAGCGTCCCATCACCACCATCCGCCACGGCATCGACACCAATTTCTTCGCGCCGCCGCCGCCGGAAAGCCTGGACAAGCTGCGCGCCATCTTCTTCGGGCCCGACTGGCAGGGCAAGCTGCTGCTGGGCAGCGCGGGAGGCACCGACTACGACAAGGGCTGGCTGGACCTGGTGGCAGCAGTCGCCGCCTTGCCGTCCGAGGACCGCTCGCGCGTGCTGCTGATGGTGGCGGGCGATCCGCCCAACGAGGCCAAGCTTGCCCGGGTGCGCGAGTTGGGCATGATCGATCAGGTCCGTTTCCCCGGCTTGCTGGATGACGTGCGGGCGGCGCTGGCGTCCTGCCATGTGGGTTTCGTGCTGTCCTACCGCGAAGCCCTGTCGTTCGCCTGCCGCGAGATCATGGGTTTGGGATTGCCCGCCCTGGTCAGCGACGCGGGCGGACTGCCCGAGAACGTCACCGATGGCGTCGACGGCTGGATCGTGCCCGCGCGCGACGTGCCCGCCATCACGGCCAAGCTGCGTTTCATGCTGGACCATCCCGATGCCGTGCGCGCCATGGGCGCCCAGGCACGGGAAACCAGCCTGCGGGACTTCAATCTGGAACGTTTCGCCGCCGCCACACTGGACGTATACCGACGCGCGCTGGGATAAGGCCGGGCTTTATAATCTGTCCCTATGTCTATCCCCATACTCATGTACCACCAGATCGGCGAGCCCAATCCCAAGGGCACGCCGTTTCGCGGGCTGACGGTGCACCCCGACAGCTTTGCCCGGCAGATGCGCTGGATGCGCAGGCTGGGCTATCGCGGCCTGTCCATGCGCGACGTCATGCCCTATGTCCGTGGCGAACGCCAGGGCAAGGTATTCGGCATTACGTTCGACGACGGCTATCGCAACGTGCACCACAACGCCATGCCGGTGCTGAACGAACTGGGTTTTACCGCCACCAACTATTTCGTGGCGCACCAGTTCGATGGCGGCAATGTGTGGGATCTGGAAAAGGGTATTCCGTTTTCGGCATTGATGACCGTGAACGAAATGCGGGAATGGGCGCAGGCCGGCCACGAAGTCGGCTCGCACACGCTGGACCATGTGCACCTGCCCCAGATGTCGCCCGACGAGGCCCGCCGCCAGATCGTCCAGTCCAAGGACGAGCTGGAGCAGGCGCTGGGGGCGCCGGTCACCGCCTTCTGCTATCCCTATGGCGACCACGGTCCCGAACACCGCGCCATGGCGCGCGAAGCCGGCTACGACAACGCCACGCTGACCCAGCGCGGCCTGGCCGCGGCCTCGGATGATCCCTACGGGCTGCCGCGGGTCACGGTGTCGCGCTCCACCAACATCATCCGCTTCCTGCAGAAGTGCCTGACCCGGTATGAAGACTCCCGCCGGCGCGGTTGAACGGCGGCTGCGCATCGCGCTGCTGGTCGACCGCTTCGGCAATCGCTTTGGCGGCGCCGAAGCCTATGGCGTGGAACTGATGCGGGTGCTCGGACAGCGCCATGACGTATCCATCGTGGCGCGCGACTTCGACAGCGACCTGCCGTTTCCCTTCCTGCCCGTGCGTTTTCCTGGCTGGCTGCCCAGCTGGATGCGCGTGCTGTACTTCGCCTGGCGCGCCGACCGGCTGACCCGCGGCCGCTATGACATCGTGCATTCCCACATGAATGGCTGGGCCGGCGAAATCCAGGTCATGCACGTGACGCCGGTGCGCTACAACCGGCTGACCCGCGTCAAGCCGTTGCAGCGCCTGACCGCTTGGCTCTCCCCACGGCTGGCCACCTATCTGCTGCTGGAAAAGCTGCGCGTGCGCCAGGCGCCCGCAAGGCGCGTGGTGGCGGTGTCAGGACTGATCATGGACCAGCTGCACCGCAGCTACGGTCCGCAGCTGCCGGTGGACATCATCGCGCCCGGGGTCAAGCTGCCGACCGCGGCGCAAATGGAAGGCCGCGAGGCCACCCGCGCCAGCCTGGGCTGGGGCGCGGATACCATCGGCTGTCTGCTGGTCGCCCGCAATCCCTTGCGCAAGGGATTGCCGGCGCTATTGGACGCGCTGGCGCAACTGCCGCCGCAGTACCGGCTGCTGGTCGTGGGCGCGGACGAACCTACCCGCGAACGCGTGCGCGCGGCAGGCGCCATCGCCAGCCGCGTCACCCTGATCGATCCCACGCCCGACGTCGCCCGCTACTTCAGCGCCGCCGACATCTACGCGCATCCGACGCTGAACGACAGCTACGGCATGGCGCCGCTGGAAGCCATGTCGCACGGACTGCCGGTCGTGGTGAGTTCGCCCGCTTACTGCGGCTTCGCGCAGTACCTGTCGGCGGGCAAGGACGCGCTCATCCTGCAGGATCCGCGCGACGGCGCCCAACTGGCGCAGGCGCTGGAACGGCTGGGCTCCGAACCCGTGTTGCGGGCGGCACTGGCCGAACGCGGCCTTGAGATCGCGCGCGAGCAAAGCTGGGAAACGGTGGCGGCGCGCTACGAGGCGCTGTACCGCCAGGTGCTGCAGGAACGCAGCTGAGAGCTGGGTCGAGCTGGTGCGTGGCCCGGCTCAATGGCCGGGCGCCGTCGCCTGTTCGAGTTCACCCAGCCAGTGGATCGCGTGGTCGCGGTCGGCGCCGCACATCTCGGCCTGAGGCTGCAGCCCGCCGCAGAAATCCGGGCGCGACGGCTGGCCGAAAATCGCGCAGCGCATGTCAGGCAGCAGCTGGATACAGGGTACGCCAGCGGGTTTGCCCTGCGGCATGCCGGGTATAGGCCGGGTGATTGACGGCGCGATGCAACAGGCGCCGCAGCCGGGCCGGCACTCCAGCGCGGCGGGCGCCTGCGGATTCAGACCCATCCGCGCAGCCAATAGATGAACAGGCCGGCGTATTCCTTGAGGATGGAACGGCTGGCGTCATAGGCCCGCTGATTCGGGATCCACAGGGGCACGGAGCCGTCGGCAGGCTCCACGATCTGCGGTGGCGCGGGGGCGGCTATCGCCTCCACGCCCTGCTTGGAAAAGGCCGCCATCGCGCGCGGCATATGCAACGCGGAAGTCACCAGCAGCACCTTGCCGATGCCGCGCGCCTTGAGTTGATCCTCGGTCAAGGCCGCGTTCTCATACGTGGTGCGGCTGGAGTTTTCCAGGATGAGCGCCGTGTCCGGCACGCCCTGCTGGCGGATGGCGTGCGCCATGCCGCGGGCTTCGCTGACGTCGCCTTCCAGCGCGCCGCCCGACAGCAGCACCTTGGGAGCGCGTCCGGCCAGATAAAGCTGCGCCGCCGTGTCGATCCGGACTACGGCGGTTTCCTTGTCATACGGCAGGAACCAGTTGGCGCGCCCGTTGGCGGTGTTGCCGCCCAGCACCACGATGGCGTCGGCGGTCGGGGATTCGGCTGGCGGCAGATGCGGATAACGGTGTTCCAACGCGCCGCCGGCCCAGATCGACGTCGCGGGTAGAGACCAGGCCAGCGACCACAAAAGACCGGCGACGATGAGCGAACCGCCGGTCTTGCGGAACCGGAACAGACCCAACACCAGTCCGATGGCTACCAGGGTCAGGCTCAAGTTGTAAGGAATGATCAGATTTGTGAGATAGCTGGACAAGGGCATCTTGAAAAAAATCCTGATTACTACGTCTCGTCCAGCAGGAGGCGGGCTTGCTGTTCCACCTCATCGCCGGACGGCCATGCATGCTCCGTGCCTACGCAGACGGCGCGTGGCGACCACGGGCCGGTGCGTCCCGGACGCGTGACGCCGAACAGCGTCAGTTCGCTGGCGTTGGCGGCTGCGGCGATGTGCGAGACACCAGAATCGTTACAAATCACCAGCGCCGCCCGCGCCGTCAACGCTGCGAATGCGCCCAGGGACAGGGGAGGCAGCAGCAGCGCCGTAGGGGCATTGCGCCGCGCCTCCTCGGTTTCGGCCGGAGGAGGGCACATTACCACGGTATGACCGCGGGCCTGCAAGGCCCGGGTTAGTGTATCGAATCCCGGCCACACCTTGATTTTGCCCTTGTGCAGGCCCGTGGCCGTCGGCGCGATCAGCACGAAACGTTGGCCTGCCAGCCCGGCGGCTTCCAGCGCCAGATTGGCGGCGCTCTGGTGGGCGGACGTCAGCGGCAGGTCCAGGGTCGGACCGGGTTCGGCCGGGCCGCTGGGCAGGCCCCAGCGGGTCAGGGCTTCGCGGGTCAGGTGATGCCAGGACTGGACCGCGTGCAGCGTGTCGCTGGGTTTGGCAAAGGGCCAGCGCAACAGGAAGCTGCGGCCGTCGTCGCGATAGCCGGCCGACGGCAGTCCGGCCAGACGGAATACCAGCGCGCTGGACAGCGAGTCCGGCAGCAGCAATCCGCGGGCGCGGCGCCCCGGGGCGCCCAGGCTGCGCCGGTGGGCGCTGACCGCGGCTCGGTCCGGGCCGACCTTGCCGCGCATGGGGATGAAATCCTGCTTGGCCACGCCGTCCAGCAGGTCGCGGGCCCAGGGGCGGGCGCAGATCACCAGGGGCAGGCCGCTGGCGTGCAAGGCGCGCAGGCTGGGCAGGCTCATGCAAACATCGCCCACCCAATTGGGTAACCGGACGTACAAGCAGCTGATATCGGACATGGAAGGGCGCTGGGCGCGTTAAGGCTGAAGGGGACATGGCCCGGGCGGCGACTTGTCGCGCAGCCGGTACAATTCTGGCCACAATTGTATAAAAGCGAGTGATTCCTTTGAATTCTGCCGCACGCAACGCGCCCGCGAGTTCCCAACCTGTCAAAGCCGAACTCTGGAGTCGGATCTACAGCCGCGTGGGCTCCTACTGGAAGGGATTGTTGCTTGCCGTCCTGCTGATGGCCGGCGCGGCCGCCACGCAGCCCGTCCTGGCAGTCATCATGAAGCCCTTGCTGGACGGCGGCTTTTCGGGCGCCAAGCCATACTACGTCTGGGCGCTGCCGCTGGCGGTGGTCGGCCTGATCCTGCTGCGCGGCATCTGCAACTTCTTCAGCGATTACCTGCTGGCCTGGGTCGCCAACAACGTCCTGCTGGGCATGCGCAAGGATATGTTCGAGCGCCTTCTGGGCCTGCCCGACGCCGACTTCAAGCAGGGCGACACCGGCCGCCTGCTCAATCGCTTCACCATCGATGCCGGCAACGTCACCGGCTACGCCACCGACGTCATCACCGTGCTGGTGCGCGAAACCCTGGTCGTCGTCGCGCTGATCTGCGTGCTGCTGTACATGTCCTGGGTGCTGACGCTGATCATCCTCATCATGCTGCCGGTGTCGGTGCTGATCTCGCGCTTCTTCATCAAGCGCCTGCGCCGCATCAATCGCGAAACCGTCAACATGAACGCCGAACTGACCCGCGTGGTCGGCGAAGGCATCGACGGCCAGCGCGTCATCAAGCTGTTCGACGGCTATGAAGTCGAACGCGGCCGTTTCGATTTCGTCAGCCGCCGCCTGCGCCGCTTCGCCATGCGCACGGCCACGGCGGACGCCGCCCTGACGCCGCTGACCCAGGTCTGCATTTCCATCTCGGTGGGCGCGGTCATCGCCGTGGCGCTCAGCCAGGCCAACCACGGCGCCTTGACCGTGGGCAGCTTCGCGTCCTTCATGGCGGCGCTTGCCCAGATTTTCGACCCCATCAAGCGCCTGACCAACGTCGCCGCCCGCATGCAGAAGATGCTGGTGTCGGCCGAAAGCGTGTTCACGCTGATCGACCAGGTACCCGAAAACGATACCGGCACCAAGGAACTGGCCGAGCCCGTGCGCGGCAAGGTGGAATTCCGCAGCGTCTCGCACCGGTTCCCCGATGCCGACCGCGATACCGTCAATGGCATTTCCTTCACCGTGGAACCCGGCCAGACCGTGGCCCTGGTAGGACGCTCGGGCAGCGGCAAGACCACTCTGGTCAACATGCTGCCACGCTTCGTGCTGGCCGATAGCGGCTCCATCCTGGTGGACGACACGCCGATCGACGAACTGACGCTGCGCAGCCTGCGCTCGCACCTGTCGCTGGTGAGTCAGGACGTGGTGCTGTTCGACGACACCATCGCAGCCAACGTCGGCTACGGCGCGCTGGGCAAGTCGAGCGAACAGAAGGTGCGCGATGCGCTGGCGGCCGCCAATCTGCTGGAGTTCGTCGAAGGCTTGCCGCAAGGGCTCAATACGCCGGTGGGCGAAAACGCCGCCCGCCTGTCCGGCGGCCAGCGCCAGCGCCTTGCGATCGCCCGCGCACTGATCAAGAACGCGCCCATCCTGATCCTGGACGAAGCCACTTCCGCACTCGACAACGAATCCGAGCGTCAGGTCCAGGCCTCGCTGGAGCGCCTGATGAAGGGCCGGACCACGCTGGTCATCGCCCACCGCCTGTCCACCGTGCAGAACGCCGACCGCATCATCGTGCTGGATGCCGGCAAGATCGTCGAGCAAGGCCCGCACGCCGAGCTGCTGGCCGCCAACGGCCTGTACGCCTCGCTCTACAAGATGCAATTCCGCGACGATTGATCCAGTCAACCGCCTGTCCCGGGCGGTTGTTCGTTCCTGTCGCATTTCCGGATTGCCAAGCGCCCGGATTGCCGGAAAATGGAGCCGGGCCTGCCGGCAGGCCCGGCTCCCGCCCGCTGCGGGCGGAGCGGCGCCCCGAGGCGCTTTGGTCCGCCGTGCATCTGGAGCGTCCCATGTCCCTGCCTGCCGAAGGCAATCAGCTAGTCAATGTCGTCGTCCTGCTGGGGGCTGCGGTCGTCGCGGTTCCGCTGTTCAAGCGCCTGGGGTTGGGGTCCGTCCTGGGATACCTGGCCGCCGGCCTGGTGATCGGGCCCTTCGGCCTCGGCTTGTTCTCCGATCCCAAATCCATCCTGCACGTAGCCGAATTGGGCGTGGTGATGTTCCTGTTCATCATCGGCCTGGAAATGCAGCCCTCCCGGTTGTGGAAGCTGCGCGGCGAGATCTTCGGCCTGGGCGTCGCGCAGGTGCTGGCCTGCGGCGGGCTGCTGACGGCGGTGGGCCTGCTGGCGGGGCTGTCGGGCCCGGCGGCTTTCATGGCCGCGATGGGCTTCGTGCTGTCGTCCACGGCCATCGTCATGCAGATACTGGGCGAGCGCGGCGACACCGCCAGTGCGCAGGGCCAGCGCATCGTCTCGATCTTGTTGCTGGAAGACCTGGCCATCGTGCCGCTGCTGGCCCTGGCCACCCTGCTGGCGCCGGCCGACACTTCCAGCCGTGGCGATCCGTGGATTCAGTCGGCCATCGCGGTGGCCTGCATCCTCGCATTGCTGGCCGCCGGCCGCTGGCTGCTCAATCCGCTGTTCCGGTTATTGGCCGCCGCGCATGCGCGTGAGGTCATGACAGCCGCCGCATTGCTGGTGGTGCTGGGCGCGGCGCTGCTGATGGAACTGGGCGGCCTGTCCATGGCGATGGGCGCTTTCCTCGCGGGCGTGCTGCTGTCCGAGTCTACCTTCCGCCATCAGTTGGAAGCCGAAGTCGAGCCGTTCCGCGGCATATTGCTGGGCCTGTTCTTCCTGGGCGTGGGCATGTCGCTGGACCTGTCGGCGGTGGCGCGCGAATGGCCGCTGATCCTGGCCGCGGTGGTGGTGTTCATGCTGGTGAAATCGGTGGGCGTGTACGTGGTGGCGCGAGTGCTGCGCGCGACCCACGCCGAGGCCATGACGCGCGCGGCCCTGTTGGCGCAGGGCGGTGAATTCGCCTTCGTGCTGTACGGGGCGGCCGCCGCCGCCGGCATCTTCGATGCCCACACCGGCGCCGTGCTGACTGCGGTCGTCATCATTTCCATGGCGCTCACGCCCTTGTGCGTGCTGGCGTTGCGCTGGCTCCTGCCCAAGCCGCAACCCTCAATGGAAGACGTGGATGTGGCCAAGGATCTGGAGGGCTGTGCGCTCATCGTGGGCTTTGGCCGTTTCGGCCAGATCGTGACCCAGGCGATGCTGGCCCGCGACCTGACGGTCTCCATCCTGGATACCGACACCGACGCGATCCGGGCAGCGGCCAAATGGGGCGTCAAGGTCTATTACGGCGACGGCACGCGCATCGACATGCTGCGCACCGCCGGCGCGGAAAATGCCTGCGCCATCCTGATCTGCATCGACGATCCGAAGGCGGTCAACCACATGGTCAAGCTGATCAAGGCCGAATTCCCGCTGGTGCGGGTGGTGGTGCGCGCCTATGACCGCATCCATTCGTTGGCGCTGGCCAAGGAAGGGGTCGACTATCAGGTGCGCGAAACCCTGGAGTCGGCGCTGGCCTTCGGCGAGGCCGCGCTGCGCGTGATCGGAGTGCCTCCTGATGAAGCCGCCGAGGTGGTGCAGGATGTGCGCCGGCGCGACACCGAGCGTTTCGACCTGGAGGTGGCGGGCGGTCTGTTCGCCGGCCGCTCGTTGCTTTACGGCAATATGACCAGCGCCCCGGACGGCCGCAATGACCAGCCCGACCGGGAAACCGAGAGGGCGGCCAGCCCGATCGCGTAACCGACTATTTCCATATCGTTGCATTACTTTTCGCATCATGTCATGCGCAGGCGCTGGCGGCTGAGGTAGATTTATCCGCACTGACTCTTCATCCACGACGAGCATTTGCCAGGGGGCTGCCATGCTGCAATCGGATCGGATTTCCACGACGCCGCACGCTGTTGGAGTAGAACTGGCCCGGCGGCAGGCCCGGACCCTGCGCTGCGGATTTTCGGCGGGCTCGATGCGCCAGCTGGTGTCGCATACGGGCGGAGCGGGCCCGGCATGGTCCATCGGCGCGCACCGCGAAGCCGACAGGGCCAGAGGCGCCAAGGCCTTTCCCTTCCGCATTGCGGCGGTCGCGGCGACTTGAGGAAGCCGTCGCGCAGAAGGCGCCATGCGGGCGTTGCTCGGGTTTTTTTAGGGGCGGATCTTGCGCGGCATGTCCGGCGGCGGCATCATCTGCGGCGTAAATCTCTGCCGGAGTGATCCGCGTCCCCCGGACGTCCCCGGCGTAGGAGCGCCGTATTGAAGTCTCGCGGGTTTGTGCAACGCGCCCTGTATGCGTTGGGGGTGCTCGTCGCAATCGGCATCTGCGCGGCCGCGGTCGCGCTGCTCTGGATCGACCGCCGCGCCACCTGGGAGGCCGCCCACGCTTCGGCGCGCAACATTACCGGCGTGCTTTCCGCGGACATCAGCCGCACCCTGCATGTCTACGACCTGTCGCTACAGGGCATGGCCGAACGCCTGCGCGAACCGGGCCTGGCTCAGCTGGCTCCTGAAACCCAGCGCCGTTTCCTGTTCGACCGGCCATCCACCGCCGAATACCTGGGCGCCGTCGTGGTGCTGGATAAGAACGGCGATATCCGTTACCACTCCGGGGACCTGGATACGCCGGATGTGAGTTTCGCCGACCGGGATTTCTTCCAGGTGCACCGCGATGCCGATGACGTCGGCATGTATGTCAGCAAGCCCTATCGCAGCCGCCTGCGCGGTGGCGACGAGAGCATCGCCGTCAGCCGGCGCCTTTCCAATCCGGACGGCAGCTTCGCCGGCGTGGTGGGCGGTTCGCTGCGCCTGGCGTATTTCCGCGACCGCTTTGCGGAGCTGTCGATCGGCGAGCGCGACGAGATCAGCGTCTTCCGCAACGACGGTCTGGTGCTGCTGCGCGCCCCATATTCCCGGAGCGACCTGGGCAGCGACATCGGCATGGCGCTGGATTTCCAGCAGTTCCTGATCCGCCGCGAAGGCTCGTTCGTTGGGGAGCTGTCGCCGGACGGCGTGAACCGCTACTACACCTTCGCCAGCATCGAGGATACGCCGCTCATCATCGACGTGGCCATGGACGTGGATGAGCTGATGGAGCCCTGGGACCGCCGCGCGTTCTTCATCATCCCCGTGACCACGGCGCTGCTGCTGTCGGTCGTGGCGCTGATCGTGCTGTTCAGGCGCGAGATGACCCTGCGCAAGGCGGTCGAGACGCAGCTGGCTATACAGGCGCGCACGGATGGGCTCACTGGCCTGGCCAACCGGCGCGCGTTCGACGAAGCGCTGGAACGCGAATGGCAGAATGCGCGCCGAGAGCGCGTGCCGCTGTCGCTGCTGTTCCTGGATGCCGACCATTTCAAGCGCTACAACGACCGCTACGGCCATCAGCAGGGAGATCAACTGCTGGCGGCGCTGGCGCGAGTGCTCAAGAAAAAGGCCCGGCGACCCCGCGATCTGGCGGCGCGCTATGGCGGCGAGGAATTCGTCGTGTTGCTGCCCAATACCAGCCGCCAACGCGCCGCGGAGATTGCGGAAGGCATCAGGCGGGCGGTTGCCGCCCTGAAGGTGCCGCATGCAGACGCCGCCGCCGGTATCGTCACCATCAGCGTCGGGGTCGCGACGGCGGTGCCGCAGGCCGACGACGCGGTCGCCAGCCTGGTAGAGGCGGCTGATGCGGCCGTCTACCAGGCCAAGGAGTCCGGCCGCAATCGCGTGGCAGTGGCCGGGACCTGAGCTGGCGCCGCATTAAAAAACCCCGCCGCGCTCATCGCGCGGCGGGGTTTTTTTTTAAGCGCCGCGTGGCTTAGCGGCCGACCATGACGGCCTGCATGCGCGTTTGCGCCTGCTGCACGTTCTTGGCTTGCGCGTTCAGGTCCTGCAGCAGCTTGTTCAGCTCGGTCTGCACGGCGGGATCCTGGACCTTGACGATGGGACCGGAAATATCGATCTGCGCGGCGTGCGCGGCGACGTAATCGGCGATCTTCAGGCTGCTGTCGAAGGTCGCGTTCAGCTGCGGCAGCACGTCGCGGAAGGTATCGGCCGGCAGGCTCACGGTCTTCTCGTAGGCCTTGTCGTACACCGCCTTCAGGTCTTCCGGCTGCTTGAGCTGAGCGCGCGCGGCGTCAGCCTTGGCCTGCTGTTCCTTCAGCGCCACGCCCATTTCATTGAGCGAGGCTTGCACGGCCTTGAGGTCGTCGCGACGCGTCACGATATCGTTCAGCGAACGCATGGAGCCCTTCTGCATGATGCCCGACAAGGGCTTCACCGAAGCATCCATGCCCGCATTGAAGTCGGTGATCACCGCATATTGCGCGGCGTAGTCGCCGAAGGACTTCTTCTCTTCATCCGTCAACTGCGGGACGCGCACGCCGGGCTTGTCGACGATGCGGGTCTGCAGGAACTGCGTGAACGCGGCACGCTGTTCGGGTTCCTTGTTGCCGCAAGCGGCCAGCATCAACGGCAGCGCTGCGGCCAATACCAGGAACGGACGGAAAAGGGACTTCATCGCATCGAACTCCTAAAAGCGAAAGAAAGAAATTTTCAGGGTATACCCTGAAGGCGCCCGCAGCTTATCGGGTCGTCCTCGTTGCCGCCATCGCTTTCAGAATTGTTTGCAATCGAATCTTTAAGACACAAAATTCACACATAATGAAGTGAAGTTGCGTCCGCCACCTGTTACGCGTGCGCGCGCGTTTCCGTGTTTCCGCTATTCCTGGACGGCGATTTCCCGCAATGCCGCAGTCAGCAGTTCCGCGGACCTCGACAGCGAGCGGCCCGCGCGCCGCAGGATCCCGATGTGCCGATATAACGGCGGGCTGCTGATCGAAACGCAACGCAGGCGGTTGGTATCGCCTTCGCGGGCAGCCAATTCAGAAAGAATGGCGACGCCCAGTCCCTGTGCCGCCATCGCCAGCACGGTCGAGTTGTAGACGACCTCATAGGCCGCCGGCAGCGAGATCTTCAACTTGTCGGCCGCCGCCTCGATGTGTGTGCGGATGCTGCTCTCCCGCACCGGCAATATCAACGGATGCTCGGCCAGATCCTTGAGCGTCACGGTGTCCGGCGCAGCCCAGGGATAGTCATGCGCCATGTAGGCGCAAAAGCGGTCGGTCACCAGTTGCTCCCAGACCAGCTCCTGATCGCGCTTGATCGGACTGCCGATCCCAAAATCGACCTCGCCGCTGCGGGTCATGTCGTTGACGCGCGAGGCCACGGTGTCCCGCACGCAGACAGTGATCCGCGGGTAGTCGCGGTTCAGTCTGTGGATCGCTTGCGGCAACAGGCCGGCGGCCAGGGAGGGCAGCACGGCAACGGTCACCGTGCCGCGTTCACGATCGCTGGTGTCGCGGGCCTGGGTCACCAGGTCTTCGATTTCAGCCACCAGTTTCTCGATGCGCGGATAGAGCTCCTGGCCCCGTGGCGTCAAGCTGACGCTGCGGTGGTTGCGATCGAACAGCCGCGTACGCAGATGGGACTCGAGCTGCTGGATCTGTATGGTCAGCGCCGACTGGGAAATATTCAGTTCGTGAGCCGTCCTGGTGAAGTTGCCTAAACGCGCGATCGTGAGGAAAGCGCGTAACTGCTTGAGATCACTCAACATTATCGAAACTCCGGTTCAAGGCGCGAGGGCTCGGCGATCGTTTTTTTTGAAAAGAATGTTCCGTTATTTGAATTTTACGAATCGCATGCCGCTGAGTATATTTCCTATCGAACGCCTGGCTCAAAAAGGCGGCAAATAAATAAATGAGACAAAGAGGGAGGGCTCCGCATGGCCGGGTATTGTGCCTCACACCAGAGGCTTCAATCGCTGCAGCGAATAATGGATTCGATAAATGCTGCGGCTGAAAAGTGCGCCGGACTGTTTCTTATAGGAATGGTCCTGGCTATTTCAATTTCTGTATTTGTACGGCTGCTTTACACCTACACCGGCATTCCATTTTCCACGCCCTGGGCGGAAGAACTGGGCCGTTTCATGATGGTCGGCAGCGTCTTCATTGGCGGCGCGGTCGCGACTTACCGCCTGCGCCTGATCGGCGTCGATGCCTTCATCGGCATGGTGCCGGAGTCGGTCGCGCGCTGGCTGCGTGTTGTTGCCCATATCCTGACCTTGATGCTGGCCGTGCTGCTGGCCTGGAAGTCGATCAGATTGATCGAACTCGGCATGAGGCAGACCTCGCCCGCGATGGAAATGCCCATGGCGTACATCTATGTGTTCATGTTCATCGGTTGCGTGCTGATGAGCCTGAATACCTTCGCGCACGTCATCAAGGAATTGATGAGCGTTGAAGCATCGCAGCAGGGCGGCGAGACGGAAAGAGCCGCCGCCGCCATGCAAAATAGTGAAGGAGGGGCGCTGTGATCCCGGTCCTGTTTTTATCGTTTACTGCGATCCTGATAATCGGCGCGCCCATCGTCACCGCGCTGGGCATGTCCGCCGCGTTCGCCCTGCAGGCGGGCGACCGTTCGCTGCTGATCGTGGCGCAGATGGCGTTCCAGTCGCTCGATTCGTTCAGCCTGATGGCCGTGCCATTCTTCATCCTGGCCGGGCATCTGATGTCCTCGGGCGGCGTCGCTGCCAGGCTGGTGCAACTGGCCAATGCCTTCGTCGGCTGGATCCGCGGCGGGCTGGGCGCGGTCGCGGTGCTGACCTCGCTGCTGTTTGCGACGGTTTCCGGCTCCTCGTCCGCAACGACCGCCGCGATCGGCTCCGTGCTGATCCCGGAAATGGAAAAGAAGGGCTACCCCAGGTCGTTCGCGGCTTCCATTGCCGCATCCTCCGGCGAGCTGGGGGCGATCATCCCGCCCTCGATTCCCATGATCGTGTATGCCCTGACGGCGAACGTGTCGGTCGGCTCGCTGTTTCTCGCGGGCATCCTGCCGGGTCTGCTGATCACCGTGTCGCTGATCCTCACGGTCTGCCTGGTTGCCCGTTTCCAGGGCTTTGACGAAGTCACTGCGGTGAGCTTCACCGCATGGCTGAAGGGTGTGCTGGTCGCCCTGAAGGACGCGACGCTGGCGCTGATGATGCCGGTAATCATCCTGGGCGGGATCTACGGCGGCTTGTTTACCGCGACCGAGGCCTCCTGCATCGCCGTGCTGTACGGGCTTGCGCTCGGGCTGTTCGTCTACAAGGAAATTACGGTCAAGGATCTGCTCGGCATTTTCGCGCGCTCCGCGGTGATGTCCTCCATCATCCTGCTGATCGTGGCGTTCGCGGCCGTGTTCGCCTACCTGCTGACGATCAATCAGGTGCCGCAGCAGGTCGCTGCGATGCTCGGCTCGGTGACGACTAATCCGATCGTGTTCCTGTTGCTGGTGAACGTCATGCTGTTCCTGGTCGGCATGTTCATCGAGGCGCTGGCGGCGATCCTGATTATCGTGCCCATCCTGGCGCCCATCAGCGTGGCTTTCGGCATCGATCCCATCCACTTCGGCATGATCGTCATCACCAACCTGGCGGTCGGCATGGTGACGCCTCCGGTCGGTGTGAACCTGTTCGTGGTGTGTGAAGTCGCCCAATTGAAAATGCACCAGTTGGCGAAGTATCTGGTCATCTTCCTCGCCGTCCTGGTGCTCGACGTCCTGATTATTTCTTACGTGCCCGCCATTAGTACCTTTTTCTTATAAAAACTAGATCGGCTGCCCGAGGACAGTGTCTTCCGGGCGGCTGGAAAACCGAGGAGATGGAAGTGAAGCTATTCAAGAAGATGTTTGGCGCCGGCGTCCTGAGCGCCCTCATGTTTTCTGCGCCGTCGCACGCGTTGAACATGGACGTCGGGCATACGCTCACGACGGACAGCCCTTTTCACGTGGGAGCGCAGAAATTCGCCGAAGTGCTGAAGGCGAAATCGAACGGGAAGATCACGATTTCCGTGTTCCCGCATTCGCAGCTGGGCGGCGAACTGACCATGATCCAGGGCGCGGTAGCGGGTGCTACCGACCTGGTCATCACGGGCCAGCCGACACTGAATGGCATCGTCAAGGAATTCCTGGTCTTTGATTCGCCGTTCCTGTTCGACAGCGTCGAGCAGGCCAATCAGATCCTCAACGGGCCGGCCGGCGACAAATTCATGGAAGTCCTGCCCAAATACGGCCTGGTTGGCTTGGGCTGGTTTTCAGCGATCGAACGCAACGTCTTCGGCAACCGGCCCGTCAATTCGGCCGAAGACCTGAAAGGCATGAAGATCCGCGTCATCCAGTCGCCGGGTTACGTGGAAAGCTACAAGGCCCTGGGGGCGCAAGCCACTCCCATGGCGTACTCGGAGCTGTATCTGGCCCTGCAACAGAAAGTGCTCGATGGCGGCGAGACGACGCCGGACCAGTTCGTCTCGGATAAATTCATCGAAGTCTCCAAGTACTTCAACATGACGCACGTGAACATCCATCCGGCGCTGCTGCTCATGTCCAAGGACCGCTGGGACCGCTTCTCGCCCGCGGAACAGAAAATGATCAAGGAGTCGGCGGACGAGGCCATGGCCTACGCGCGCGACTATTACAAGAAGGTCTACGACGAGGGTATGAAAACGATGCAGGCAAGGGGCGTGTCCATTGTCTATCCCAGCAATCTCGATTCGCTGGTGCAGGCCACGCGGCCGGTCGTGAAAAAGCTCGTCGGCGAAGCCCCCAACGGCCAGGCGCTCTACGACGCCGTGATCGCCGCCAAGCAGAAGCAGTAACCGGCGCAAACGGCATCGGCCCCGGCGCTTTCATACTCAAGAGAAACTGGACAGATTGATGACACCCTTCAACCAACCCGAAAACCTGCGCGTGCTGATTACCGGAGCGGCCGGCAACATCGGCCTTTGCCTGCGCACTCACTTGCGCGGCCGCTATGCCTTGCTGCGCCTGGCGGACATTGCGCCGCAGGAACCGGCGCAAGCCGGCGAGGAAGTCTGCACGATGGACGTCCGGGACATCGAGTCCCTGGAACGCTGCATGGAGGGTATTGATTGCGTCATCCATCTGGCCGGCATACCCGGCGCCGATGTCTGGGAAAAAATCCTGCCGATGAATATCGAGGGCTGCTACAACGTATTCGAGGCGGCCCGGCGCCAGAACGTGCGCCGGGTGGTGTTCGCCAGCTCGAACCACGCTATCGGCTATCACCGCCGGGAAAAATTCCTCGATGACACCGTGCAGCCTCGGCCCGACTCGCTGTATGGCGTCTCGAAGGTGTTCGGCGAGGGCCTGGGCCGGATGTATGCCGACAAGTACGGCATGTCTGTCGCCTGCCTGCGGATCGGGACGTTCCGTACGCCCGACCGCCCGAGCGAGGCCCGCCAGCTGTTGACCTGGATCAGCCACCGCGACATGGCGCAACTGGCAGCGCGCTGCGTCGAGCATGCGTCCTACCATTTCACGGTGGTCTACGGGGTGTCGAACAACCTGCGCAACCGCTGGGACAATTCCAACGCGAAATTCCTGGGCTACGCGCCGCAGGACGATTCCGAAGTGTTCGCCCCGGAAATCCTGGCTCAGAACATCCCCGAGGATCCCATCGCGGCCCAGTTCCACGGGGGCTTTTATTGCCCCCTGGAATTCGTCGGGACCACGGACAGGATTTCCTGAAATCAGACCAGGATGATGTCGTATTGTCCGGGAATAAAGAGGTAAGGCCTTTATCCATGCGGGTTGGCGGGGCGTTCTTGTTCTTGGTTCTGCCCCTGGCTACCCACTTAGCTACCCATCTGAGGGGTGCTGGCCTCGTCGTCATCTTCTGACGGCACCATGCGCGCCAGCATAGCATTCAGCGATGCCGCAGTGATCCCGACCGAGCGGGTTTTGCCGATCTTCCCCTTGACCAGCTCGCCACGATCGCACATGCGATAGATCGTAGCGACGGACACGCCCAGGGCCTGGGTAGCTTCGTGCACGCGGTAAATCAGCTTCGGCGCCGCGGCCGGTGCTTGGTGTGTGGCTGCGTGTGCCATTACTGCTCCTTGTTGTCGGTGGCGCGGGCGGCGCGGCGCAGCGCGCGCAGAATGATCCGGGCCAGGCGTTGGCGCACCTTCACCAGAGTGGGATCCTGGGTCCAGTGGTAACCGCCGCCGCATTCGGGATCGTCGCGTTCGGTGGGATATTTCCGCGCCAGCATGGCCGCGGCCTCACGGTTCGCGGCGGCGCGGGCAGTCAGATAGGTGCGGCCGGCGGTGGGCGCGCGGTACACCGTGCGGCTTATAGGCTCAATCCTGGGCATCGCTCCCTCCCTTCTTCTGCGCGCCAACTATTAAGGAATCCTGAATAGTTGCCGGGATCGCCGGCTGGTAGGCATGATCGTGAAATCCGCTCAGGTGCTGCGCGCGGGCGTCGTATGCAGCAACATCCTTCGGCGGGCAGATGCCCAGATCCACCAGGGCGGCATGCAGCGTGTCCCACTGCCGCTCCACGTCCATTGCGGCCTGGCTCATCGAGGTAGATAGATTGCCGCGCTTCTTGGGCGAGCAATCCATACCAGCGGTGCCGGCGCGGTCGCGCTTGCGCTCGAAATCGAGCTGCGCGGCGCGAAGGTGCTTGGCCGCGCTGATGGCGGCGTCCAGCCGCTGTAGATCAGGCTTCATCGCTCTTCTCCTTCTGCGCGCCCGGTTGCGCGGACAGGGCGGTGATCCGGTCAATCTTTGTCAGCGCCTGATTGACGATGACGCTGCGGTCATCCGCGTCCACATCCGCCAGGTCGGCAATCTCCATCAGCGCCTCGCGGGCAACCTCCAGCGCTTCGGCGGCTACCGCCTCGCTGGCCTGGGGCGCTGGTTCGCCCATGTGCGTCGGCCCGTTCTCGGCGTTTAGAGCAGCGACGAGGCGGGACGACGTTTCCCGCTCGGCGCGCAGGTCGCGCTCGGCTTCCAGCGCCCGGCGCTTCCAGATCGCCAGATCCTCGCGCGCTCCTTCGTATGCGTCGGCGAAGTCCGGAGTGCTGGTCTGGGGCGTGGCATGCTCAGCCCGGACACGCTGCAAGAGGGCTTCGCCAGCGGCCTGCAATGTCCACTTATCAAACACGATGCGACCGTGTTCAGTGTGGTGCTCGCCGTACTCGGCCAGTATGTCCAGCACGTCGTCGTCAGTTATCTGCGCCTCCCCGGCTACAGGGGCGCTTGCCCGAAGGTTGCGCACTGCCTGCACGACGGGGTCAACAGGTTCAGCAGCGTGGCGGGCTTCGATCTCGTCCGATTCCTTCTCATACGCGGTCAGGTAGCCGACGATTAGCCGCGCATCTGCTTCGGCGCTTGCCGGCGTCATGTCATCCCATTCCGTCTCCAGGCATTCCGCAATTGCCTGGACGCGCCAGTCATCGAGCGGTGCGCGCTTCGGCTTGGCTACAGGGGCGCTTGCCAGGGCGGCGCGGATATCCCTCGCCGTCACCTGATGCGACGCGCCGCTGCCCATGAAACTTAGAATGGGCCTGTCATCTTTGATCGGTTCTCCGATCAATTCGGCTTCGGCTTCGATCATCGTCCACCACAGGGACAGCGACGAAAAGCCGTCGTTCCGATGGTGTGCCCGCTCATCGGCTACAGGGTCGCGCAGCTTGGACAGCAGGGCGGGTTTGGTTTGGTCAGTCATATGCACCTCATGCATTCTTCGATGAAGATTTGCGCTTGCTGCGCGTTGATCGCATTTCCATAGGCCCTCAGTCGGCCGACGCGGCTACCTTGGTCTTTGCGCGGCGTGTGCGCGGCGAAGCGCTCTTGGTCGGCGCGCACTCGTCCCATTCGATCGGCAGACCCATGAGCCAGCGGGAATGTGCCGGGTTCAACTGGCCGCCACTTTCCATCCCTGCAGAGGAGCCAATCAGCAGCTCGCCAGAAGCCGTTAACCGGGCCGGGCCGCAGATGGCCGCGAAGTCCTGCAAGCGCTGTTGCACCTTCGTCCCGTCCGCCCTGGCCATCGACATGGCCGATTCCGGGCTGCCCGTCCGGTCGTTGTTGCAGGAGGGCGTCGGCCAGCCGGCCATTTGCGCCTGCATCGGCAGACCGTTGCGGATGTCCGGGGCAAGAATTCCCCGCTTCTCCGCGTCGTTCGCCCGAGGCGTCGCCCAAGACGACAGGCACGCCATCGCCGCCAAATCCGGCCCGTGCCCTCGCATGGCTTCCCGGATGCCGCCCTCCGTCGATCGCACACCCTTGTCTGCCAGCGATGATGTCGGAGTCGGCCAGCCGGCCAGCACGGCGACCTCGTTCAGTGGCCGGCTGTTGTGCGTCAAGTCGTTGCCCGCCGAATTGGCCCCTTTGTGGTCCCGTGCCTGCGGCGTGGGCCACGAAGTACGTTCGGTCACGGATGTGCGGAGCACCGACGCTCGCAGACGGGAAAGCGACCGCCCCGACGGCAAAGCCCAAGGCTTCCAGGTCAGACGAAACAAGATCGAGCCAAGGCTCTGCGTCCTTGCTTGCAACCTGCTCGCCAAAGATTGCTGAAGGGCTGCACTCTTGGATGAGCCAGTGCCAATGTGGCCAAAGGTGCCGCTCATCATCAAACGCAGTTCCTTTGCCTGCCGCGGAGAAAGGTTGGCAGGGGCAGGAACCGGTCCAAACAGGTCGATCGTCAGGCCAGCCGGCGCGGCGAAGGGCATAGGACCAGACGCCGATGCCCGCGAAGAAATGGCACTGTGTGTAGCTTCGAATGTCATCGGGGTGTACGTCCTCAATGCTGCGTTCGTCCACGTCGCCGGGGGCAATGTGGCCGGCCGCGATCAGGTTGCGGAGCCAGTCGGCGGCGTAGGGGTCGATTTCGTTGTAGTAGGCGCCGGCCTGGGCCATCACGCCTCTCCCTGCTGCGGGACCTGGGCGGCGAGGGCGGCGATGGCCTTCGCGGTCAGGTCGCGAACCAGGCCTGTCGAGAGCGTGCCGTATTGGCAGTCATCGCTCGTCTGCGCGTATTCGATAAGCCGTTGCAGATCTTCGAGCGCCAGCGCATCGCCAGCAGCGGGAGCGCTGATAGAGGCGCGGGCCTGCCAACCGTTCCAAGCGTGGTCTACCCAGAAATCGTCGTACTGCTGGCCTATGCGCGCCAAAGGCATCTTTTTCTTTTTGGCCCACGTCTCGAATCTCTGCCGCTCGTCCCGCCCACCCTCAGTCGCTGCCGTGGCGGCCGGCCGGCACGACTTCACGTACTCCGAAATTCCCGGAATGTCCTCGAAGGCGATGTTGAAGCCGCGACCCTCGCATCCCTCGCATTCCTCCTTGAACTCCTGCACGTCGGTCTTGCGCTCGGCTACCTGGCGCTCGACAAACACATGGCCGGAGCCGTTGCAGTGGTCGCAGGTCAGTTCCCAGTCGCGGGATTCGTTCTTTTCAGACATTCTCAGCTCCAGAAGGTGAGGGCGTAGCGCCAGAGTGCGAACATGGCGCTGTAGATGGCTGCAAGGCCAATCACGAAGCCCAGCAGGCCCCAGCGGATCAGCGCGCTTTCAACGAAGTCGTCATCGTCATCCATCACATCCCCCTCAGGAGCGCGCGCTCCTTGGCTTGGGTAATCAGGTCGTCAGGGTCCACATATCGCGCCAGAATCTCGGCATAGCGCTCCATGTACTGCTTGTCGGTAGTCAGGCCGTCACAGCGGTCTGCGTCTGCCTGCTCGAGTTGCTGGGCGATTTCCATGTGAACTCCTGTTAGGCAGGGACGTACTTGCGGATTCGAGATTCGCCCAGCCCGTAATGACGACTTTGAAATCGGCGAGCGCCTTCACGGGTCATAGCCGTGGTTACGAATCGCCATTCTTTGCCGCGTAGCACTTCGATTGCCCAGACGTGAGTAGGGGACATTGCGTTCTCCAAAGAATAGGGTGGCAGCCCTCAGCGGTTGCTGCGGGTTCCAGGTGGGTTGTGCTGGGGGCTGCCGGGGGGAACTACTTGATGGACAGACGCACGCCTTGGCGCAGCTTCGCGCCCGGCACATCGAAGCCATCTTTCAGCGCCTGCGCGACCAGCTTCTTATCAAGCTGGGGCGGCGGAGGGGGAGGGCTGACGAAGTAGTCAGCGGGGATTTGCTTCTCGTCGAAAACTTCGACCGCTGCCGGGTTCTTGGCGATACTGATGGAGAACAGGGGGCATTCGATCTTCTGGATGCCGTTGTTCTGCATGGAGTCCAGCACGTAGCGCTTGAGGCCATCTACGCGGTTCTCAATGGCCTTGCGCCGCGCTGCCATGCTCGCCTCGGCTTCCTTGATCGCCGCGGCGGTCGTTTCCAGATTGCGCAGGAAGCAAACCACGTTCTGCGCCTTAACTTCCAGATCACCGCCGAGACTTTCCAGCGTGTCGGCCAGGGCCTTTTCGTCCAGGTCCAGGTTCTCCAAGGCTTGGAGCTGGCCGCGATACTCTGCAGCCAGGGAGTACAGGGATACGTTCGTCATGGATTAGTCCCAGGGATCGGCAGGGTTCTCGCTCTGCGCGTGTTGGCTGGTAGTAGCGGGGCGGGAGCGACTTTGAAGCGGCTTGTCTTGCAGACCTTCCAGCACCTTCGGCAGCATTTCCGGCGCGGTCTTGTTGTCCAGCAGTTCGACGGCCATCATTTCCGTTTCGGCGTGGAAAGGGGCGTAGATGTTGAACTTGTAGCCAAGGTCGCCGTTGTTCTTCTGGTATTCCTCGCGCTGCAGCAGGAGGCCGATGGGGCGACCTTGCAGACCGGGAAACAGAATCGCGTCTTCTTGCCCGTTCTTGCCCTGGATGGTGCCTTTCTGAGGCGTCAGGGTCTTGATGCGCGCGCAGCACATGACTGCATCCAGCACCTTCTTGCCGTACAGCGGCTTGCCGTCTTTGTCGTAGGTCCAGAGCTGCAGGTAGTTCGCAGTGCGGCCGTCTTCAGCTTCGAAGCTGAATTCGATGCCTTCGGTTCCCTTCGTGCTGATGACCTGCTTGGCTTGGGTAAACGTACCCTTGTACTTGCCGGTGGCGTCGATGAAGTTGCTGGCGCCAGCTTGACGGGCGGATTCTTCGCTAAATTCGTAATTGCGCATTTTCTATACTCTCAGGCGGGTTGGGTAAGGCCGTAAAACTCGCAGATGGCAGCGTCGACGGCTGCGAGGTCATTGGGTATGTGCATGCCGTCAAACATGCCGGGGGGGGATTTGCAGCAGTCTTGCCCGTTGCTTTGGGTGGCGAAGACGTGTTGACCGTTGATCTGCTCGGCGCGTAGGACGATGGTGAAATAGCCCTCAGGGACCAGCTTTTCGTCCACCATCCGGCCCACCGTCTTCATGCGGACGTTGCCGTAGTCGTCGGTCTGGGTGTGCGCCATGATGTAGACGCGCTTCTGTTCCGGCAGGTCGCCAGCAGCCTGGAAGATGCTCCAGGCTCCGTGACCGATGTCCGCGAACTTCTGGAAGCCGGTTTCAGTGCTTCGGCGCATCAACTCGTTGGTCAGTACGGCTTGGTAGTCGTCCACGATCACCACATCCCGATCCGTCTTGCGCATCGCCTTTTCAATCAGGATGCTGTCGTCGGTGACGAATCGTGCGCCGCTGGTGTTTTCCTTGGTGCGGAGCGTCCAGTCAGCAGACTTGAAGGGGAGGGGTTTCTTGATCGGCTGAATTAGCGTGACCTGGGAAGGGTCGAAGTTGCGCAGGCTGTACGACTTCCCGCTCCCTGAAGGTCCTAAGACCATAACGGCGATGCTCATATTCGTTCTCCTGAGATTCGGGCGACTTGGGTTTGATTACTGCTACTGCCCGGCCACGCTGGGCGCGTAGGTATTGGTCAGGCAGACCAGGGGCGAAGAAGTCTTCGGCTTTCATTGCCGACTCGCGTATCGGGTGCCCCCTTCCTTCGCAATCCGGTCCTCTTCGTACTTGTCGAGCGTGGGACGCAGAATGCAGGTGGCAGTAAGAAAAACGGCCCCGAAGAAGATCGTGAGGCCGTGGATTTTGAGGAAGGTCAGCAGGCGTTTCATAAGCGCACCTCGATGGTTCGATTCAACTGCCGACTCATGCGCAACCATTCCTCGAATGTCGGAGGCGGCACCGTGGCGCTCCAGTAGCGGTGCGTCATTTCGTACTGTTGATGCAGACGGTCATGCTCGGAACGAGTCAGCACGATTTCCGGCTCTTCCACGATTCTGATGCTCATGTCCTCTCCCACTGCGGCCAGAAGCCGCGAACAAACTGCTTTGTTAGGTAGTCGGCAAGATGGCCTATCGCCAGCTTCACCATGTCTTGGGCTGCTTGCCCCATGATCCCGTCGTGTGCCTGCCTGAGGATCACCTCGGGGTTGTCTGCCTCTGATGCGAACTGATGAAGCTCGCAGGCGTCAGGGCTGTGACGCTCCTGCCCGAGTTCTTCGATGATCTGGTGCCGCCACTTGAACAGATCCGCCTCAATAGCCTTGGCGACTTCTGCGTACTTCTCGTCGTAGATGTGCTGGGGCGGGTCGAAGGTGAATCTTGATCCCATGGCTATCTCCTACCACCCCACGTGATACCCCAGGGCGGCGAATAGAATGATTATTGGGATTGCCCAGTACTTGAGGTTGGTGAGCATGGAGGGTCCTTGTCGATGCTTGCCATGGCGTCGAGCAGTTGATCGCGCCACGCGTCAGCATCAGCGCCGGCCGGCTCGTTTTCATGGATGAACAATTCCAGCGGGGTTAGGGTTTCGCCGCGATAAACCTTGGCGGAAGTCTCCTCCCATCCTGGCAACTCATTGGTCACAGCGGTGCTTGGCTGCCCAGCCAGAGCCTGGCGTACAGCTTCCTCGGCGTAGGCGGTCATAGCTTCTTGCGAGTAGGCGAACTTGACTTGGCCGGACACGCCGACATCCATCTGAGGAAGCGGCGGCAGATTGGGCTTGCTCATGGGCGTTCCTTGGTGATGGGTTGGTGGGGCAGCTCTATGCGCGTCGTCACGATGAGCTTTGTTCCAACCGGGAAGTCCTTGGCGAACGCCTTGAAGCCGGGGCCGGTCACAAGGCCAGAATGACCGAAATAGACGCCGCCATGCTCGCTTTCTTTGGCGGTAGATTCCCAGCGGGTTTCAAGGTTGTCGGCCCCGAGGACTTCATTCGGGGCGTAGTGGCGCGTGCATTTCCAGCCGCCATTGCGGTAGTGCTTCAACTCGAAGCTGGTTTCCAGGTCTCGCCGCGAGGAGTAGCGGTATGTGACGCTCTCCCGGCAGCCAGGGTGGGAGCATTCGAATCGGAGGGGATATTCGCGGCGCGCCATATCTCAAGCCGCCTTCACGTCTTCCGCATACATCTGGCGGTATTGCTGGAACTTGTCGTTGAATGCCAACTCCAGACGCATACGCATGTCCGGGTCGAACGCCAGCCAGCAAGCGGCCAGCTTCTGTACACCGTTTCCGCCATACTTCTGCATCGTGGCGACTGCTTGGGAAGTCGTGATTTCCATGGTTTGCTCCGAGGATGAGGTTGGGTAACTTCCAACAGACCGAACTCCGCCCCGATGTATAGCCTCGGTCCCGAGTAGGGTTCGGTATTTCGACCATCTACACTTTCTGCACGTATTGGAAGGAAGGTTCTGCAACGTCGCTAACACGCTGCCGAAATTCGGTCTGTTGGAAGTGCCGGTTACGTTTCCGGCGTCAGTTGGCGACTGACCGACTCGTGGCCTAACCCGCAGCTTGCCAAGCCCAAATTCAAAGGCGCGGAGGCAATGTCTTTATCTCTCGTCTGCCAGCGAGACGCGGGTGGCAGGGGCTTGTTGCCCTAACGTGGTCCGCAATTTGGTTGATGGCCCCGGATGCGCTCCCGGGTTTGTGGTCCGCGTCGTAGCAGGCACCACGCTTTCTACGACTCTTCGTTGCCCATCGCCTGGGCGGTACTGCTGCCATCAAGGGAGGCGGCTCACGCATGACGTTTGCCCTATTGCGCCTATCGGCCAATCGAACGGTTCTCGGAACCGCCTCCCTTGATAGCGCCGCGTTTCGTGCGGCTACGGCTGCTATGCAGCACCAGGGGGGAGATATCGGAATTACTCGGCTTGACGGCCAACTACTGCGCCAATAGCCATTGCTTCGAACTTGCTGGCTTGATCCGAAGCCACTTCGCCGAAGAATTTGTCTCGCTTGTCGTGGCCCGAGTCGCTGTCTTTGAAGGTCATGCCAACACGTACCGTGACGCCTTCAACAGAAGTGACTGCGATGACTTGCGGCTCTCCATCTTCGCTGCTGTCGGTGTAGTACAGAACCTGACGCCCGGAGTCCGTGCGGACAATCTTGGCGAAATCGTCTTCGTGGGTTTGATGGACAGTGAGTCCCATCTCTTTTCCTTTTGCGCTCCCCAGGTTAGGGAGGGGTGGTTAGGCGGTGGCCTTGACTATGGCGGCACGAGCCTTGTCAAAAGCCGCACGGCACAAATTCATCCGCACATAGAAATCAACTGCATGGTCGTTCTCTCTGTCATCCCATTCGATCATCGCCATGCACGCGTCTAGCAGATCCGGCGCGGCGGCGATCAGACGCATGTCCGGGTGATTGACCGCCGCTAGCCAATGGCTGTGGTGCTCGCGGCCGGGAAATGGCGCTATCCAGTCCGGGCGCTCGTGCAGCTTGTGCAGGAGGTCCATGCCCCTTTCGCTCAGCTCTCGCAGGCGAATGCCCGCGCCGGCCATGCCCCAGCGCGTGAAGTCCATGACGGTCAGGTCAAACTGCGGCTTGCCGCCGACCAGATGCACGGATCGGTGCTCCGCGTTGAACTCCCAGCGCCACGGACCCTCGGTATGGCTCGTTGTCATGCGTTTCTCCGGTGCAGGGCCATCGCGGCGTCGCCGGCGAGGGCAATCAGGTAAAGGGCGGCGCACAGGCCGAGAAGGGCGGCGGCGGTCATGGGCGGCGCTTCCGCGTGTCGACGATGGCGTCGACGATCCACAACACACCGATGATGAGAAAGCCGATCACAGGTAGGCCTCCAACTCGTCGGGGTCCATTTCTTGGATCAGCCGGTTGGCTTCGGCGTGGATGCACCCGAACAGGTGCTTGCGAATTTCCACGCTCGCGCTCGGCATCCCTTCGCCATCCAGCAGCACGATGGACGTGCCGATCTGCAGCTTTCCCAGCTGGTCGAAGATCCATGCACCCCAGATGCGGGCGGACTGGCCATACGCGCCGGCCGTCTCGTTGTAGAGGCAGCCCAGCACGGCCTTGACTGCCTGCGCCTGGGTGACGGTCGGCAAGTCCTCGTCAGGTGGGTCGTAGCGCAGCGTGAACGGCGAGGCGGTGCGCGACGGGTCATCCCCCAGGAGCTCGAAGGATTGGCGGGCGTTCATGGTTCAGTTCCTCGACTCGTTGTCGTAGGCCGCGGCCAGGACTCCGGCGCGCGGCGCGGCGGGCATGCGGCGGGCCGCCAGCAGGCGGACGAAGTAATCCGGGATCAGCGCCGCGCGGAGCGCCATGAAGTCCGTGCCGACGTCGCAGGCCACGCGCAACGCCGCGCGCGCCGCAAGGCTCGCCGGCTTGCTGTAGCGGTCGCCGAACCAGAACCGGCGCTCCTTGAACAGGTTGTCCTGCGCGCTCCGGCGGTTCGCCGGGTTCACGCGATAGCCCGGCTGGCGGTCCCGCGAGTAGTCGCGCACGATGGCGCGCAGCTTCGACACGTTCAGCAGGTATTCCTGGCCAACTGCGCCGATACGCGCGGCGCGGCGTTTGATGCGGTTCTGGTTCATGGTGGTCTCCAAGCCCGGCGGTCGGGGCAGAGTGGTTTAGGCGGCCATCAATTCGTCGATCTGCTTGGGAAGATCGACCGGCACGGGGAGCATCGCGACGCGGCTTTCTTCGAGCAGGTACTTCGTGCCCTTGGGCCATGCGGCTTTCAGCTTTTCGGCCGTGGTGACGGAGAACAGGAGCGTCGTGAGCTTTTGGCGCAGCTCCGCTTCAGCCTTGTTGAGCGCGATCTCGGCATCCGCGACGTCGGTCGCGTGGTCGTACTCGGGGTGGTCAATGCCGACCGCGATCTCCCGTTCACCGTGGGCCGGGAATGGCTGGTGCTTGCCTAACTTCAACGTGGGCGCGGCTTTCGATTTGTTTTCGTGCCAGCGGCTGTAGTCGGGGTGGACGATGTTCACCGTCGAGCGGAAATCGCACCAGCCTTGCGGCAGCTTGCGAGCCGTCTTTGCCGCGGCTTCGAACTGGTGGGCGTACAGCGCATCGGCCAGAGCTGTCCGGCGCTTTTCGTGCGCCTCGCGCTTCTTGGCGAATGTCGCCTTGATGGCCTTCTCAATGACCTCTTCACGGATGGCTTTCGTCAGCTTCATTTCTTTTGCTCCATGGGGTGGATGGGTGCTTCATTCGTCAGCCGGCGCTCAAGGAACGGGCTGACGGATAAATTCCGGGGAAGCAGGGCGACCCGCTTCCCATCGCGTCGGGCTTGCATCCGACGCCCCGTCTTGTCCGTTTCCGGGCCTCCACGGCTCCCCGCTATTCGTATCCAGCCCGGGTGGCTGCGTTGCGATTTACCGTCCTCGCCAACGACGTACAGCACCTGGTTGGTCTCCCAGGCAGATAAAGAGCGGTCCTGACTCGCCTTCCCCATCCGACTTCGTGGCGGTACGTCTCCCTCTTGAGGCGATGCCCTGACTGCTGGCTGAGGGTCCGTGGGGTTTCTTGCTGCGCCGTGTTCGCAGCGCATGGATGTAATGTGCCACAAGAAAAACTAGCATGCAAGAAAAACTAGCATTCGAAGTTGTAACGGGTTTGGGTTGGGCATAAAAAACCCGCCTGGGCGGGCGGGTTGGGCGTTAGGCGATGGCGGCAGGAGGGAAGAGTCATCCAGCATCGGCTATCATGCTGAATCGTCTAATTACAAGGTGTAGTAGATGGCTCTCATCACTTGCAAGGAATGCGGGAAAGAGGTCAGCGATAAGGCCAAGGCATGCGCGAGCTGTGGCGCGCCCGTCAAGATCTCAATTCCCAGGAAGAAGGCGCATCCGGTGTTGATCGGGATCGTCACCCTGGGGATCCTTTACTTTGTGCTTGGCGGCGATAAAGGCGATGCTTCCAAGCCAGGTGCGTCCGCGGCCAAAACCGAGGCTTCGTCCTGCGACGCGACGGATCTCACGTGCTTGGGAAATGCGGGTGTTGTATCGGCCGGCGTGTACTGCGCCCGAGAAGTCGAGAAGCTAGCAAAGCATGACTTCAAGTGGACGGACAGCTTCCTGGAATCCAAGTTTGACCGCTTCCGCTGGAAGGACAAAAAGTCCGGAGTGATCACCTATCTCGGCGACAAGGCGCAGTTCCAAAACGGCTTCGGTGCGTTCACCACCGTGACCTACGAATGCGACCTGGCGAAAGACAACAAGACGGTGCTGGCCGTGCGGGCGAAAGAAGGGCGCCTCAATTGACGCAGCAGGGCTGACGTCAGCGCCCAACAAAAAAGCCACCCGGAGGTGGCTCGAAGCGCATCAGTTAATAGGTCGGGGGTGTTAGTACCGGTAGGCGCGGCCCAGTGAGTATCCCTTCCTCGGTGATAGCGCGGACGGAGATCACCCCTGGCTCCGAAAGATAGAGTGGTGACACGACCAGGTTTCCACCAAACGCGGCTAGCCGACTCGGAGTGGGAAGTAATGACTTTTCGGGGTCCATCACCAGAGCCTCAGGAGGTACGCTCATCTCCTGAACAACTACGTCATTCAGAAGCAACTGCAAATCCAATTGTCGGAAAGGCCGTTCGACAGGGGTTACTGCGACGGCATGGGCGCAGAAGCGAGCCAGGTATGTAGGCAAGGCTTCCGGTGTGATAGAGCCGTAATAAATCCCCATCAAGGACAATTTATTTTGCAGCTCGAAGCGGATATCGTCGCAAAAGATCGCGTGTAGGAATCGATCACTCATCCTGAGTCCCCTTGCTTTCAACCCAAGCAGCGTAGACTTGTTCCGGGCCGCAGTTCAGAACCGCGGCTATGCGCGCTAGCGTGCTCGCCTGAGGGTCACCAATCCCTTGCTCAAGTCGCGCAATTTTAGGTTGGGTCATACCGGCCAGTTCCGCAAGTTTTTGCTGGGACAATCCCTCTCTCAGACGAAGGGCCCTAAGACCGCCTCCAAGGCCTTCCATCTCGAGAAAGCCCCCGATCTGGCGACGCGCTTCTCGCATCTCCTGGACGTCCTCTGGCGATCCAGCCAGCTCAGCAATGAGGTCGTCAATATTGACGGTGTGAGCCTCGAGTCCGACAGACCCGGTATGTTCCTGCACTGGAGGGTGGTTTCCGGATTGAGCGCTATCCAACGCACCCAGGGAGCGGGCCTTTGCAAACTCAATGTAGTCGCGCCACTTGGAGTCCGAGGCGGACGTAGGCCTTCTTGAGCCGCTCGACGAATAAAGTGTCCTGTTCATAATTTGTCTTCCGCGCCATGATGGCAAGGATGTAGAAATCTCGACTTTGAATGTCGTATGCATACAGGATGCGGTAGCGACTTTGTCCGTGAGGGGCAACCGTGAATTTGATGCGCCATACGTCATAACCCCGGCGGTAAAAATACGAAAAGGGCGTGACATCAAAAGTCCCTTTAGCACCCCAAACAAAATCCGTCCCTTTATCCAGTAGCCGAAGCGCCAGAGAGGGAGATCCGGTCAATTCCTGAATGAACGCGAGCACACCGATCGCACCTTTTCGATCCGTGGACCGCAGAAGGCGAAGATCCTCCGCCGCATCTCGATCGAGGTGAACTGTTGTCATTATATCTTATAGAGCATAATTTCTCGATCACTCAACGTGCTCAGCGCTCGGCTATGAACGAACCCACTGCCCAGCCTCATCGTCCCGCAGGCGGGCACCGGCCCAGACGACCTGTCCCAGCACGCGCACCGGCGTGCCGTTCTCGAGGGGGATGTCGTAGTGGGCCGGGTTGAAGGACCGTGCCACCCAGCGCCCCGTCAACTTGTCCCTGACCACGGTCTTGACCAGCATCTTGCCGTCGTAGTTGATGGCGTACACGCCGCCGGTTGCCACGTCCTGCAGCGTCAGGTTCTCGTTGGGGACTACCAGTAGCGCGGCGCCGTCGCGAATGACGGGCTCCATGCTGTCGCCCTTGGCGTACACCACCCGGGCTTTTCCATTGTCCGCGCCCACCGCCTTGAGGAACGAGCGGCGGAACTGGATCATCCCCGTCTGGTCTTCGCTGTGGTTCTCGATGCCGTCGCGCGCGGCTAGGCGCACCTCGGCCAGCTCTGGCACCTTCTCAAACCTGTCATTCGCGGCGTGCGGCTCTCCCGGTCCTGCGTTCGCGGTGAAGCCCGTCTGAGCGCTGGTTCTGATCTTGGGGGTGCGCTCGGCCTGATAGGTCGTTTGCCCGCCTTCCCAGGGGGCCGGGGGCAGGCCAGCTATGCGCATCGGGAACGCGTCGTCGGCCTCGTCCATATCGACCAAGCCGCCGGCCTTGTGTGCCCGAAAGGGAGACGACGCGGGCGCAACAGATTCCAAGGGTGACGACTGTGTCCCCGGCGCCATTTGCGCGAGGGCTATGGTCATGGCACCTTCAAGCGAACTGAGCTGCGACTGGGGCAGCGCGCGAATCCGCTCCTCTGAGATGGTGCGGAACGGCCACGATGCAGCGGGAGTCTGGCACGCAGCGTCCTCGCCTTCAATGGCACCCCTTTTGGGACCGACGCCTCGCAGCAGCCAATCGACATTGACATTGAGCGCCCGCGCTAGGTCCAGGAACAGGGACGATCCCTTGTTCCGACCGTTCTCAATACTCCCAATAGTGGACTGACCCGTGCCTACGGTTTTTGCAAGCTGGGCTTGGGACATTCCCAATTCCATCCTCGCTTCAGCGAGGCGATCTTTGAGAGTCCTCATATCGCAATTGCGATAGTCGCGCCGAGGTTAATCGCAATAGCGTTCGGCTTCCCCCTCAAAGCTTAAACCCCACCCAAAAGACGCGTCCGATGATCTCGATTGCCGGATCATCAGAGTTGAGATGCAGATCGGGATTACCCACGACGTTCTCAGATCTGGCAATAAAGCCGCCGTTTCCCTTGTGCAGGCGCTTGACCTTGACCTCGTCGTGCTGGCGAAAAGCGTAGACCTTCCCGTTGACGATGGAAGTAGCAGCGCGGTTGACAAGGACCGTTGCACCATCGGGGATTAGCGGCTCCATGCTGGTGCCCTTTACCGACACGGAAACAGTTTGCTCCGGAGTGGCCCCGGCGGTACGCAGAAAGTCTGCTCTGAACGACAGGCGGCTTTTTTCATCTTCCGACAAAACGATCTCGCCATGACCGGCGGATAGATGCACGTCCAGGCGACGGACGGCAACGAACTCATCGGCATCAGGATCCGTGACGGGGCCGACCGCCAGGTACTCGGGAGTCGTGTTCAGGGCTTTAGCCACTGCTTCCAGTCTGGCTCGCTTAGGAGCGGTCTTGCCGTTCTCCCATTGCTGGACGGTCTGCCATGAAACGGGCACGCGTTCGGCGAGCTGCTCCATGGAGAGCCCCAGCTTCTCCCTCAAGTCTTTGATTCGTTTGTGGATCGTCGGCATGCGCGCGAGATTACCCACAAGAAAGGCTTGTGTCATTGCAGGAATTTCTTGCATTGCTAGTTTTTCTTGTATAGAGTGTTCGAATGGACAAGAACCCTCACATCGCTCAAGCCATCGCCAATGCCGGCGGCCCGGTGGCAACCGCCAAGAAGACCGGCGCGAACAACTATCAGACCGTCCAGCAATGGGAGAGGTCCGGGAACGTTCCGGCGGAGTATGCGACTGCCCTCGAGGCCGCCTCCGGGATCTCGAAGCGTCTCTTGTGCAAGCAATGGGCCAAGGTCTGGCCCGAGTTGGCCGAAGAGGCGAGGGCGGCATGACCTCATCAATGCACCGTCGCGCTTTCGCGGCCGTCGGTCGCCCACGCCATGCGGTCACGCTCGGCGCACAGCTCCTGAAACAAATCCATGACGGCTTTCTCGCTCGGGTCTTCAAAGATCCGGCGGGCCAAGTCCTGGGCACTGATCAACAACTTTTCCGTTTCGGTCACGAAACACACCTCGCTCTTTGTTCATAAGGAAGTACTCGATGAGCACCGAAGAAGTATCTCCAGAACAGGCTGAATGGACACGCAAAACCGGCGAAAGACTGCGTGCAGAGTTTGGGACGGCTGTTGCAGCCTTCACCCAGGTCCGTGCAGCCAAGATCATGGGAACGTCTCCTAGCTCCGTTAGCCGGATCGTTACTGACGACCTTGAGGGGTTGTGCCATTTGATGGCTGCTATGGGCTATCAGTTCGCTCCGTTAGACGCGATGGTTGTCAGCAAGGAGAAGCTCGAAGCGCTTGAGCTTTTCACCTATGAATATCTGCGTAGCAAGATCGAAAGCCGGAGACAGTGATGAGCGTTCCCGTCGCATTCCAGGGTGAAGTAATGCTCGCTGGCTGGTCCCAAACCCATAACGGAGGGGCCAAGGTCACGTTCTGGCTGAGCGACGAGGATGACTTGGACGCTTTTAAGGCGATGACGGTTGCCAAGGGAAAGACTGCGGGCCAGCGCCTGGCGCTTGTCGCGGTAGAGATTGGCGATGACGAGCAGCCTGTTATTCAGCAGCCGGAAGCGCCTAAGGGCGGCGAGCTGGCAAAGCTGGCTGGCATGTTCTGTCAATCCGTCCACTTCTGGGATTTCTGTCGGTGCGATGACGCCGACGAAGCCCGCGATTGGATCCTGCGCGTATGTGGTGTTCAAAGCCGTCGTGAGTTGGACCACAGCCCCGCCGCGGCGAAGCTCTTCCATGACCGCGTCCGCAAGCCCTATCTGGAATCGCGCAAATGAAAGGCCGCAACCCCACTGCTGAGCAGAAGAGATTCTGGGGCCTGCTGGCCTCGAACATCGGCTGTGTTGCCTCGCGCATGGATGGCTTCTTCGACAGCCAGTGTTCGATCCATCACATCGACGGCCGTACCAAGCCGGACGCGCACTGGTTGGTTCTCCCGCTGTCCGCCGGCAACCACCAGGACGGAACCGGCGCGCCTGGCCGTATTGCTGTGCACCCATGGAAGGCGCGCTTCGAGGCTCGCTACGGCCGCCAGCGGGATCTACTGGTCTGGTGCATCGAGCAGCTACAGGCACAAGGATTTGAAGTCCCTGATGGCGCATTGCGCGCTGCGGGGATGCTGGAGCACGCATGAATTACTACCCCCACCACATTGGCGACTTCAACAGCGCAACGCGCCACCTGACGCGCCTGGAGCGGTCGGTGTACCGCGACATGCTCGATCTGTACTACGACACCGAGGCGCCCCTGACCCTGGACATGGATGTCCTGTGCCGCCTGCTGATCGCCCGTTCCAACGAAGAACGAACAGCCGTTGAACAGGTGTTGAACGAGTTCTTCACAGAAACCGAAGAAGGATGGCGCCATTCGCGCTGCGATTCCGAAATTGAGAAGTACCACGCCCAGCGCGAGGCGAAATCGGCTGCGGGGAAGGCCAGTGCGGCAAAACGAGCCCAAAAAACGCAACGGCCGTTGAACACCCGTTCAACACCCGTTGAACAGCCGAACCACGACTGTGCAACTAACCAGAACCAGAACCAGAACCAGAACCAAGATAAAGATATCCCCCCTACCCCCCGCAAGCGGGGGAACGGATTCGACGCTTCGTCGATCGAGCTGCCCGACTGGCTCGACCGTGAAGACTGGCAAAGCTGGGTTGCTGACCGGAAGGACCGCAAGAAGCCGGTGACGGAGGAGGGCGCCAAGCGCCAGCTGCAGCAGCTTGCCGACTACCGCGCCGAAGGCCACCAGCCGCAGGCGGTGATCGCCAACAGCATTGCCGGCGGCTACCAAGGCCTCTATCCGCCGCGAGCCCAAAACCGAACGAAACCGAACGGAGTGACAGCGCATGGAAACTTCAACCAGCAGGACTACCACGCCGGGGTTGCAGCCGATGGCACGTTTTAGCACCGAGCAATCCGTCAAAAATTGCGACCGCCACGGGGATTACACGGCCTTCACATACCGCGAACACACCTCCGGCTGCCCCATGTGCATGAAGGAGCAGCAGGAGCGTGAGGCAAGTGAAGCCCACGCGAAGCGGTTGTTGGAGTTGCGACAGCGTAGGGCCAACGAATTGCTCGGCCGTGCCGCAATCCCACCTCGGTTCGCAGACAAGACGCTGGCGAACTTCGTTGCTCACGCCCAGGGGCCTGCAAGGGCGCTCGCCGTGGCCAAGGACTTTGCCGCTGATTTCTCCGAATTCCAGAAGACCGGCCAGAGCATGGTGTTCTGCGGCGGTGTCGGTGCAGGGAAGACGCATCTGGCCGTCGGGATCTGCCACGAAGTCATCAAGCAGGACTGCGTCGCGGTGTTCTCCTCCGTCATTGGCGCTGTTAGGTCGATCAAGGAAACGTATCGAAAAGGCTCTGAGCTGACGGAGGCCGACGCGATCAACAACCTCGTCGAGCCGGATCTTTTGGTCCTGGACGAGGTCGGGGTCCAGTTCGGAAGCGAAACGGAAAAGATGTACCTGTTCGAGATCATCAATGGCCGCTACCAGGCGCTCAAGCCCACGATCGTCATCAGCAACCTCGCCAAGGAGCCGCTGACCGAATACTTGGGCGAGCGCGTTATCGATCGCCTGCGAGAGGGTGGAGGGCGGATGGTGGTCTTCGATTGGCCGAGCTATCGCCGCCAGGCGGGTCAAGGAGATCAATCATGACGTTTGCGCAACACGACAAGCACGGCGTGGCGATAGTCAACTGTCTGCGGGTCTATGGCCCCCAGACGATTCGAGAGGTTGCTGAGGTGCTTGGGCTTGATCCGCGCAGGGCAGATTCAACGATGCGTCGGTTGATGTGCCAAGGGCATGTCGAGCCGACCGGTGAGCGTAAAGGCACAGGATCAGGCCGGGCGGCCATCTACCGCTGGCTGGACGTTGAGGACGATGGGAAGGCTGGCCCCATGATGAACATCTACGAGCGCAAGCGCGCTTTGGCTATGGCGGACGACCTGATCAAGTCTCTGCGAGCCGGATGGAACCCGCGCAAGACGGACCCCTTCCGCGTTCTGCGTGCGCAGGTGGGTGCATGACGTTGGACCGGCTGACCATCCGTCTACCTTGGCTAGACACCAGCCTGATGGCAAACCGTAAGAACGGCAAGCACTGGCTGTCCAGCCATGCGGCCAAGGTGCGGGCGCGTGAATCCGCGTTCTTCGCAGCCAAGGAGGCCCTTGGCCGGAACACCATGGCATCCGCCGCCCAACTGCCAGTTTCGATCACTTGGGTAGCGCCCAACCGGATCCGGCGCGATCTGGACGGGCTGCTGTCAGCTGAGAAGCCCAGGCTGGACGGTATCGCCGCGGCGCTGGGCATCGATGACTGCCTGTTCAGGCCCGTCACGTTGGACCGTGCGCTGGACGTGGAGAAAAAGGGATTTGTTCTTGTGGAGATTGGCCGATGACTGTTGACCTATGCAAATGGCAGTTCCGGGATCCGATGCTGGTCCTGATGAGCAAACAGCAGGCGGCGATCAATCGATCCTGTGAGGGGTGCGCCCATGCCAAGACCATCGAGACCCCCTTCGGCGACACGCTCACGCGCTGTTTGAAGGGCAAGCCTTACGGGAAGAAATGCAACAGGTACGAGGTGGCCGATGAATAGGTTGACTGGGGATGATCTGCTTTGGAATTGGAGCCGCTGGGTATGGTCAGGCGCCACCGTGGGCAACATGACGCCGTATGTGTCCTGGGAAGACGACCATCGCCCAATCTTGACGGACCACGCCCTGGCGGTTGAGAGCATGCATGCGGCGCTTCCCTGGCATGAGCGCATGGTGATCATTGCCGAATACCCACAGAAGCGCCCCATGTTCGGCCACCTTGACGCCCGGGGCCGGGTCAAGGCTGCGCGGGAATGGATCGCCAAGACGACGGGCGTCGCACTCACTGAAACTGAATACAAGATTTACCTAGGTATGTTCCGCAATGAAGTGGAGAGGAAGATTCGATGAAATACGCTACGGAGGTTCTTGACCTACTGGGGACATATCCCAAGCGCGACTTCAGGATGATGGAGATCGTCAATTACATCCTTGGCGACAACAAGAATCGACAGGTTCGAGAGGCGGCCAGGAAGGCGGTCACGCGCGTTCTGCAGGCAATGGAGAGCGGCGGCAGCCTTGTCCGAATCGCACCCATCCATGAGCGGGGCGGATATGCGACCTACAGGCTGAAAAGCTATGCAATCCCGGATGATGCGCCCGGCGAGGATCGTATCGCCAGCGTGCTCGGCGACCTGAGTCCTGAAGCCCTTGCGAGAACTCGCGCCCATGCCAAGAGCCAGAAGCTTCCTGATCCTTACCACGCATTCATGAAGCAGAAGACCCGATCCGCTGGCCGCGGCATAGGCTTCGAACTCACGTTCGCCGAATGGTGGGAGTTCTGGCAAGACCACTATCACCTGCGTGGCAGCGGCCCTAACGATCTCTGCATGGGCCGTTACGGAGACACGGGTCCGTATGCCGTCGGCAATATCTACCTGACAACGATCCGGGGCAACATGGCCGACTACGTGGGGTCGGCTAAAAAGGAAGCGGACGTTGCCAACCTGACGTCACGGCGTCGGGCGGAATTGATTGCTATGGCTGAAGCGGTAGCGAATCGCCCACCGCCTCAATACACATATGAGCAGGTGCAAGCCATGCTCAAGCTTGGAATCCCCTTCGAGCTGAGGGCAACGTGAGGAAAAGTGGGACACGGACATTCCGGAAAGTACCCCGCATTGTGGGATACTAGCGCCGGGCTCTTGCGCCCTGAAGAATTGAAGCCCCAGCCCCGTGCTGGGGCTTTTGCATTTCTGCATCCCTATTGGTGGGCCGCTTCGTCCCCGTCGCCCCAAGGGCTTCTCCTCCCCGAGTTCACGGCGGAGTCTTGAGGCGGTCCACCAATAGGCGGCAGCCCAAACCAAGGAACCATATGGCGCTGACAGACAAACAGCGCCGCTTCGTGGATGAGTACCTCGTTGACCTCAACGCCACGCAAGCGGCGATAAGGGCGGGGTACAGCCAGAAGACTGCTGGCCAGATTGGCGAGCAGAACTTGAAAAAACTTGAAATCGCGCAGGCTATCCAGGAAGCCCAGGCGGAGCGCTCGAAGCGTACCGAGATCACCCAGGACATGGTCCTGCGCGAGCTGGCCAAGATCGGCTTCAGCGACATCCGCAAGATCGTGCGTTGGGGCAAGACGGAGCTTCGGGTTACGGACGCAGGCGATGACGACGGCGAAGTGACCGAGGCCTATCACGGTCTCGCACTGGTCAGTGCCGACGAAATCGACGACGACACCGCGGCTGCGATCTCCGAAATCTCGGAGGGGCGCGACGGCTTGAAGGTCAAGCTGCATGACAAGAAGGGCGCGCTGGTTGACATCGGGCGCCACCTTGGCATGTTCAAGGATCGGGTGGAACACTCCGGCCCGGATGGCGGCCCCATAGCTACCGCGGCGGTCAGCCCGGAAGAGCTGAGGAAGGCCGTTCAAAGTGTCCAAGACAAGTTTTAGCCCTGCGGAGCGATTGGCTGCGGTCGGCTGGTCCCGAGAGGACCTGTTCAGCTTTAGCCGCTGGATGTTTCTGCAGCGCAAGGGGTATCAGTGGCAGCGCGCGGCGCACCATAAGCTGATCTGTGATGCGCTGATGCGCGTCTACAGGGGAGAGACCAAGCGGCTAATCATCAACGTGCCGCCGCGCTACTCGAAGACCGAACTGGCGGTTGTCAACTTCATTGCCTGGTGCTTCGGTCGGTCTCCTGATTGCGAATTCATCCACGCTAGCTATTCAAGCGCGCTCGCTGTAAACAACAGCGCGAACGTGCGGGGCGTGATCCAGCACGAGGCATACCGGGAGGTTTTCCCGGGCACCGGGCTCGCGAGTGACGCTCAGCACCACTGGAAGACAGAGCAGGGTGGCGTGATGTACGCCACCGGCGCGGGGGGTACGATCACCGGCTTTGGCGCCGGCAAGCACCGTGAAGGTTTCGGCGGCGCGATCATCATCGATGACCCGCACAAGGCCGACGAGGCGACTTCCGAGGTTATGCGGAAGAACGTCATTGACTGGTTTCAGAACACGCTGGAGAGTCGGAAGAACAGCCCGGATACGCCCATCATCGTCATCATGCAGCGATTGCATGAGGAAGATTTGGCGGGTTGGCTGCTGGGCGACCGAGGGCAGGATGGCGTGGGCCCGGCGGTGGCGGGAGGGAACGGAGAGGTATGGGATCACCTGTGTCTGTCGGTCTGGAACGACGACGGTACGCCGCTCTGGCCCGAGAAGCACAGCGCGGATGACCTCGCTCGGATGGAAAAGGCGGCTCCCTACGTGTTCGCCGGGCAGTACAGGCAACTGCCCACACCGCCGTCCGGAGGGACCATCAAGCCGGACATGATGCCCATTGTGGATGCGGTGCCGGCCAACGTGGTCGCATGGGTCCGTGGGTGGGACTTGGGCGCTTCTGCTTCAGGCGACCACACCGCAGGGGTAAAGCTCGGAAAGCTCAGCGACGGGCGATTCATCATTGCCGACATCCGCCGCGAGCAGTTCGAGACGAACGAACGTGATGCGCTCATCAAGAACACGGCGGACGCGGACGGGGCAAATAAGGTTGTCCAGTCTCTGCCGCAAGATCCCGGTCAGGCGGGCAAGAGTCAGGTTGTGGCGTTTGCCAAGTTGCTCGCGGGGCACAGCGTCAAATTCAGCCCCGAAAGCGGCGACAAGGTGACTCGGGCCACACCCCTGGCGTCGCAGATCAACGCCGGGAACGTTCTCCTTCTCAGGGGCATGTGGAATCAGGCCTTCAAAGAAGAGTGCAGGTACTTCCCGCTAGGCAAGTACGACGATCAGGTTGATGGCGCATCCCGCGCATTCAACGAACTTTTATCGCTGAAACGCGGATTCTTCGGATGAAATTCCTTCGCAACCTGTTCGGCCGGAGCCAAGAGCCTGCGCCGGCGCCTAAGCGGCGCGGCCTGTTCTCCACGCATCCGCTGGGCGACAAGGTCCAGCCTCGTTTCGAGATGCCAGCCTTCGAGCAGCCCAGCGGCGCGCCCTCGGTCGCGTCCGACAACGGTTACATCGGCGAGCGACCGACGCCCAAGACCGCCAGTTTCACGCCGGTCAACGAAGCGCAGCTCGGCTTCTACGCCGCGGGCAGCATCTTCATCGGCTACCAAGCGTGCGCGATGCTGGCGACGAACTGGCTGATCGACAAGGCGTGCAACATGCCGGCCCGGGACGCGGTGCGAAATGGCTACCTGCTGACTTGCGGCTCTGATGACGTTTCGGCCCGCCTGATGGCTGGCGACAAGAAGTTCGCCGTCAAACGCCATCTGCGCGAGTTGGTGCACTTTGGGCGTGTATACGGCGGGCGCATCGTGCTGTTCGATGTGGAGACGGCCAACCCCGAGGAGTATTACAAGGCGCCGTTCAACCTGGACGGGGTTCAGGCGGGCACGTACCGAGGCATGTCCCAGATCGACCCGAACTGGGTCACGCCGGTACTGACCGAAGACAACCTGAACGACCCGGCCAGCCAGAGCTATTACGAGCCGACCTTCTGGAAGATCAAGGACAGGGTCTATCACAAGTCCCATCTGCGGATCTTCGTGCCTTACCCGGTACCGGACTACCTGAAGCCGCATTACCGCTATCTGGGCGTGAGCGTGCCTCAGCGCATGATGGAGCGGGCCTACGCGGCGGAGCGCAGCGCCAACGAGGGGCCGCAGCTCCTGATGACCAAGCGGCTGACCTCGCTTGGCGTCGGCGATGCCGCCCTGAACAACAGGGCGGATCTGGAAAAGAACCTGGCCGAGTGGGTGGCCTACCGCGACAACTACGGCGTGCGCGTTGGTGGCGCGGACGAGACGATCCAGCAGTTCGACACCGCGCTGGGCGACGTGGACACGGTCATCATGACCCAGTTCCAGCTGTCCGCCTCTGTGGCGAACGTGCCAGCGACCAAACTGCTGGGCACCCAGCCCAAGGGTTTCAACGCCACGGGCGACTACGAGCAGTCGGTGTACCGGGAAGACCTGGAGAGCATCCAGTCCAACGACATGACGCCGTTGCTGGAAACTCATTACCGGCTACTGGCCAAGTCCGAGGGCATCGCGCTGCCGGCCGAGATCGCCATCCAGTGGATGCCGGTTGACAGCCCAACCGCCAAGGAATGGGCCGAGATCGACAAGATCAAGGCGGACCGCGACGCCGCGCTGTTCAACACTGGCGCGATCGATGCGGAAGACATCCGCGACCGCCTGCGCGAAGACCGCGAGGGCGATTACCACAACCTTGAAGATGCCGAGTTCGTAGATGCCGAAGAAAATGGTAACGAAGCGGCGCCAGGCGTGGGGGCAGCAGCAACAGGCAACCCAGTTCAAGGGTTCGGCGCTGGCGTACCCGGTCGCCGTTGAGGGCCGGTATCGCGCCAGAATGGAGTCGATGATTGACGGCATGCTGGAGGAGTACGACGCCGCGCTGCGCAGGCTGTACCGGGGAAATCCGGAAATCACTCAGGACGAGAGCGTTACCACTCAGGCGCGGCGCATCCTGGCCGAGCTAGGGCGGAAGTGGAGCAAGGTCTTTGCGGAGAAGGCGGGTCCGCTTGCCAACCGCACGATCGGCCAGGTCGACCGGTTTTCCAAGCAGAACCTGGGCGCGTCGCTACGGGACATGTCGGGCGGCTTGACGATCAAGACGTTCCAAATGCCGGCCGGGCTCTACGACAAGGTCCTGGCCAGCACCGCGGAGAACGTCGGGCTGATCAAGAGCATCCCGGCGCAGTTCCAGGAGCGCATCCAGGGCATCGTCCTGCGGTCCATCCAGTCGGGCGGGCAGGGCTCGGGCCAGATCTTCGACGAGATCAAGGGGCTGAACCAGGTCACCCGCAACCGGGCCAAGCTGATCGCCGTCGACCAGACGCGCAAGATCACGTCGGCCATGAACGAGGAGCGGATGAAGGCCGCCGGCGTTAAGCAGTTCGAATGGATCCACAGCGGCGGTGGTGCCGAACCTCGGTCACTGCACGTCCAGTACGACGGGCAGACGTTCAGCATGGACAACCCGCCCATCATCGACAAGCGGACCGGGCAGCGCGGCTTCCCCGGCGAACTGATCAACTGCCGGTGCCGCATGCGCCCGGTCATCGACTTTACCGAGTACCTCGATGAGCAAGCGACAAACTGACGTCAACGGCTACCTGCTGGTGCGCGACAACCCGATCACGAAGGTCGGTGTTTTCCCGTACCTCGGCCGGGAAATCGGCGCGCCGGAACCCGACCGGATTTACCAGGTGTACCGCCCGCAGGAAGAACTGGAAAACCCGGAGACGATCGCCTCGGCCAACCTAGTGCCCTGGATCGACGAACACGAGTTCCTGGGCGTAGAAGGGACCCCGCCCGAAAAGAAGGGCGTGCAGGGCACCACGGGCGAGAGCGCCCGTTTCGAGTACCCGTACCTGCGCAACAGCATCCGGGCCTACTCGGATTTCATGAAGAACCTCATCGACCGCGGCAAGGTGGAGCTATCGCCCAGCTACCGCTGTCGATATGAATTCAGCGAAGGAGCATTCGATGGCCAGCGTTACGACGCCATCCAGCGCGACATTCGCTTCAATCATCTGGCATCCGTGGAAGAGGGCAGGACGGGGCCGGACGTGGCTGTACAGGACTGCCTCACAATCACCTACGACTCAGCGGAGTTCATCAAAATGGAATTGACCCCCGAAATCCTCCAACAGATTCGGGCGTTGATCGAGCAGGTGCTGGCGGAACAGACCGCCGCCGCTGGCTCGGACGACGACCTGGAGAAGAAACCCGGCTCCGATGCCGAAACGCCGCCGGCCCCCGGCGCCGTCACGACCGAAGAAAAGGACGCCGTCGAACAGACCGCCGCCGCGGCCGAGCAGGCTACCGGCGCCGTCGAATCGGCTGAGGCCGCCATCCAGGAAGTGACGGCAGCCCTCGAAGAGGTCCAGGCGGCCGCCGAAGAAGTGAAGGCAGCCCCGACCGCCGACAGCAAGAAGGCGCTGGACGCGGCCATGGCCAAGCTGGGCGCGGCCAAGAACAAGATCGCCGCGCGCGCCGCGGACGCCCAGGTGATGGGCATGATCGGAACGCTGCAGACCCAGGTGAAAGCCAATGACGCCAACGCGGTCATCAAGCAGATCGCCGAGCGCGACGCGCTGGTCAAGCGCGTGACCCCGTTTATCGGCGCCTTCGACAGCGCGCTTCTGGTATCGGCCGACCATGTCGCCAAGTATGCCGTGAAGAAGCTGGGCCTGAAGGCGCAGGACGGCGCCGAGCTCGCAGTGCTGCAAGGTTACCTGCAAGCCGCCAAATCCGATGCCGACAAGATCGTCAGCGATGTCAAAACGGTGCGCGCCGAAGATACGGCCGCCAAGCTCTGGAGCGAGAAGAAATGATCCCGAATACCGCACGAACCTATCTGCTGTCCGGCATCCCGGGCAACATCAGCCATGATGGCCCGACCCGTGCCGCCTCCGCCGTGATCGACTCGGCCACCGAGACGAACAACGTTTTCGGTCGCGCCTTCACGTACAAGGCCGGCACGGACGACGTCGAGGTCGGCGGCGCGGGCGCCTTCGCCGGCATCCTGATCAACCCCAAGGCCTACGCGATCGATGTCGAGTATGCGCGTAATGCCACGGTCGGCGAGTTCCTCACCATGGGCGAGGTCTGCGTCCAGCTGGGCAACGACGGCAATATCGGCGACCCGGTGTCGTTCAACACGACCACGGGCGTCATCTCGGCTGGCGAAACCGGAACCGTCATCCCGGGCGCGCACATCGCCCGCCACGAACCCAGCGCCGAGACCCCGCGTCTGGCGGTGATCGCCCTCAATGGTCTGGTGAAGCTGCCGACCGCGCCCGTCACGCCCTGATCAAAGGAACAAGACATCATGGCAAAAACTCAATCCAAGGTGCACATGCACATGAGCGGCCGCCTGGCCCTCCAGCGCGGCGCCGTCAAGCTGGGCAGCGATGCCAAGGTCGGGTTCGAAGACCTGGAGAACCTGGGCGTGGGCCTGCGCGCGATGGACTCGGCCCTGACCGGCCCGGCCACCACCAACGGCGCGATGCTCTCGCATATGCTCCAGACGTGGCTACCCGGTACGCTGCGCGTTGTCACCCAGGTGCGTAACATCGACGAGATCGCGGGCATCACGACCGTCGGCCGCTGGGAAGACGAGCTGATCAGCCTGCGCGTCGCCGAGCCCGCGGCCAAAGCCGAGCTGTACGGCGACACGACCAACATCCCGCTGGCCGACTACCGCCAGTCCATCGAATCGCGCGGCATCGTGCGCTTCGAGCAGGGCTTTCAGGTCGGCAAGCTGGAAGACGCCCGCCAGGCCGCCATCGGCTACCAGGCGGCGGACGAAAAGCGCCGCGCCGCCACCGAGTCGCTGGACATCAGCCGCAACCAGGTCGGCTTCTACGGCTTCAACCAACCCGACACTAACGTGTACGGCCTGCTGAACGATCCCAGCCTGCCGGCCTTCGTCTCGGCGGGCACGCCTTGGCTGACCGCGAACTTCGACCAGCTGGTCGCCGAGTTCACGGGCATGTACAACCAGCTCGAAACCCAGATGGGCGGCGAGCTCAAGGACACGGCCAAGCTGGTGCTAGTGCTGCCGACCGGCTACCGCTCGATCTTTAGCGTGTACAGCCCGGCGGCCTCGGGCATGACGTTCCGCCAATGGCTGAACGAGAACTTCCCGAACGTGCGCGTGGTGACGACGGCCGAATTCAAGGACGCCAACGGCGGCCTGGACGTGGCCTATCTGTTCGTCGAGAACGCCGCGGATCAGGACGAGTCGGACATCACCGGCGCCAGCCTGATTCAGGCTGTGCCGGTGCGCTACCAGGTGCTGGGCAGCGAGAACCGTATCAAGGGCTACATCGAAGACGCCATCAACGCCACGGCGGGCATCTTCGTGCTGCGCCCCTGGGCATTCGCGCGCCGGACCATCAGCGCGTCCTGATCGTCGCGCATTGAACAGAGGGCCGGGGAAACCCGGCCTTTTCCATTTCTGGAGTCGAAATGTCTCGCATCTATATCTACTGCACTCTCAGCAACGACCAGCGCTATCAGTTGAAGGATGGCCGCTCGGTGCTGGTGGCTGGCAAGGCCAACGTGGCCAACAAGTACCTGGTGACGCCCAAAGGCATGGCCACCGCCATCTCGGAAGACGAGTTCAATCTGCTGCAGGAGAACATTGTCTTCAAGGCGCACGCGAAGAACGGCTTCGTGTCGGCCAGCCATGACAAGCAGGACGCGGAAACCTTCGCAGAACGCCACCTGGAGGCCGCGGACAAGTCGGCCCAGGACACCCCGGAAACGGCCAAGAAGCGCAACGCTGGCGGCGCCAAGGTCAAAGACGCCGAGGCCTGACATGGACTTCCCGCTGGCGAAGTTCCGGATCCTATTCCCCATGTTCAACGCCGTCTCGGATGAGGTGGTGCTGGCAGTGGCGGAATGGGCGCAGTGCTACACCAGCGGGCGCGGCTGTCAGTGCAATGAGCAGCTGTGGATGCTGATCACGGCCCACCTGCTGCAACTGCGGCTGAATGCCGAGTCTGGCAATGGCGGCGTGCCCGGCGCGCTGACCTCGGCCACCATCGACAAGGTGAGCGTGTCCTTTCAGGCACCGCCCGCGACCGACTCTTGGTCGCACTGGCTGAATCTGACGCCCTATGGCCAGCAGTTCCTGGCGCTGTCCAAGAGCTGCGCGGCCGGCGGGGTGTACGTGGGCGGGCTGCCAGAGCGCGCTGCGTTTCGCAACGTCGGCGGGCTGTCCATCCGCGGGGGAAGATTCCGATGAAGGTGGTGCGCAAGGGCGGCACGGAGAAGTTGCAGGCGACGTTGAAGGACGTCGGCGGCAAGCAGATCCGGGTGGGCTTCTTCCCTGAGGCCAAGTATCCGGACGGGACGCCCGTCGCCTACGTGGCCGCCATCCAGGAATACGGATATCCCCAGGGGAATATCCCGGCCCGGCCGTTCATGCGCCCAACGGCCGAACAGAAGAAGGCCGAATGGGGCCGGCAGATCGCTGGTGCCGTGCGCGGCGCAATCGATGGCAAGGTCGACGTCGGCCAGGCCTTCGAGGCGCTGGGCGCGCAGTCGGCTGGCGACATCGCCAGGACGATCTCGCTGCTGACCACGCCGCCTTTGAAGCAAACGACGCTGGAAGCCCGCCAAGCCAGGAAGAAGACGCCAGGGGTATCCAAGAAGCCCCTGGTCGATACCGGCCAGATGATCCAGTCCGTCAGCCACGTCGTGGAGGATAAATCGTGATTCCAGGAATCAACCTGCTTGGCCTGGCGGCCGGTGTGATTGCCCAGCAGTCGCCGGTCTGGCTCAAGTTCAAGGGGCGCACGGAGAACGCGCGCGGGCAGTGGGTCAACGAGTACGAGTTGCCCCAGCCGATCCAGGGATCCTGGCAGCCGGTCGGTGAGTCCACCGTCCGCGACCTGGGCCTGGACACCGCAAAGCGCTACTTCAACCTGTATACGTCCCACCCAGTTGAAAACGTGCAACGGGGCGCGGCGCCGGACCAGCTGATCTATGGCGGACGCCGGCATGATGTCGTGGGCGGCGCGGACTGGTACGGCCAGGACGGCTGGCGCGGCATCCTTTGCGTCGACGTGGGGCCAGCATGAAGCAGAAGCAGCTAGAGGCCACCATCCGCGGCGCGCTGCTGTCGCTGCTGGCAGAGCAGGGGATCACCCTGCCAGTGCTGGCGGCCTTCCAGCCGACGAAGCAGGGCCGCGTCGACGACGGCATCTACTTTTTCCCGGTCGGCCGCGGAAAGCGTGGCTGGCAGGCACGCAAGTACCGCGATGATGGCGCTGCTCTGACGGCGACGGAATCCCAGATCAACGAGTCGATGTACCAATTCCAGGCCTTCGTCGAGGACGACCTGAGCGCGCCGGATCAGCTTCTGGCCTCCGACGTCCTGGCCGTCGTCCGCGGCCTGCTGCAGTCCATGAGGTTCACGCAGGCCATGACGGTGGCCGGCATTGGCGTGCAGCGCGCGACAGACATTGTGACGCCGTCGTTCGTGAACGAGCGTGACAACTTCGAATTCAACCCGAACTTCACCGTCATCTTCACCCATCACCGCAGTATCACCCAGGCCACGGCGCACTTCGAGCAGGTCGCACCGGCCATCCATCGCATTTGAGGAAAAAGACATGTCCATCAAGATGACTCGCTACGTCCGGATCATCAGTGCGGTGATCGGCGCCAATGCCGTCGCCCAGCAGCAGCTGACCGGCCGGCGCTTCACCACCGATCCGCGCGTGGCCGTCGGCCATATCGTCTCAGTGCGCCCTGGCGGCGCCGACGACTACTTCGGCTCGGACTCGCCCGAGGCGGCGTTCGCCCGCCAGTATTTCTCCTACGTCAGCCCGGCGCCCGCCTCGCAGGCGCCCGAGCTCCAGTTCGCGGCCTATCCCGACGTCGCCCGTCCCGGCCGCATATACGGTTACCGGATCTCGGCCAGCCTGGCGGACTTCCAGGCGGTATCCGCCGGCGCCATGAACATGAAGGTCGGCGAGTTCACCTATGCCCTGACTGGCGTGGATCTTTCCGGCGCGACGAGCCTGACGAACGTTGCACAGCTGGTCACGGCGGCGATTGCGAACGCAGCCACGGCGCAGACGGGAACCGCCGCGACCGTCACCTACGACGCCATCGCCAGTTCCTTCACGGTCGAGTCCGCCACCACGGGCCCGGGTGCCATCGTGGTATTGCCGGCCACTGGCAGCGATATTGGCGCGATGCTGGCGCTGCAGGGTGCCCAAGCCATCAGCTCGCCCGGCTCGGTAGCCATGTCGCCCCTGGAGGCGTTCCGCGCGGCGGAGAATGTGACCGACTCGTTCGGCTCGGCCTCGTTCGGCGTTGCGGTGGACCTGGAAGACGCAATTCCTCTGGCTGAGTACGTCTCCGGCGAGAACGTGAAGTATCAAATGTTCTGGTCGGTGGACTCGGTGACGGCCGATGCATGGAATGCGGCCATGATCGGCACCGCTTCCAACGGCCTGATCCTGAATGGGACCGCGGGCGAGTACAAGGAGACCCTGCCGATGGCGGTGATGGCGGCCACGGACTACGACCGTACCAACGCCACCATCAACTACATGTTCCGGCAGTCCGGCGTGACGCTTACGTCCGACGTGACTGACGACCAGATGGCCGACTTCTACGACGCGCGGCGGGTCAACTACTACGGCCAGACGGCCAGCGCCGGGCAGAAAATCTCGTTCTTCCAGCGCGGCTACTTGATGGGCGGCGCGACGGCGCCGCTGGACATGTCGGTGCATGCCAACGAGCAGTGGCTCAAGGCGTACATGACGGCCCAGCTCATGAGCCTACTGCTCACCACGAACAAGATCCCGGCCAACAACGACGGCCGAGGCATGGTCATGGCGATCATCCAGGGCGGGGTCAACAAGGCGCTGAACAACGGCACCATCCTGATCGGCAAGACGTTGACGGAGCTGCAGAAGGTTGCGGTCACGCAGCTGACGAACGATCCGCTGGCCTGGCACGACGTGCAGGACAACGGCTACTGGTACGACGTCAGAGTCGAGCAGTCCACGGGCGAATCTGGCGTGACGGAGTACGTGGCCAAGTACACGCTGGTCTATTCGAAGGGCGACATGGTTCGCAAGGTCGACGGCTCGCACAACCTGGTCTGACCGGGGAAACAACATTCTGGGCGGCCTGCGGGCCGCCTTTCTTTTGAGGATCAGACATGTACGATACTTCCGCTATCGGCGTAGCCGTGCGCTGCGTGGCCAGCGAGTCCTTCCCCTCCGGTTTCACGATCACCGCATTCGCGGATGACGCGGATCCGTTCGATATCCCGGCAATCGACATTGCTACGCCCGCCATGAACGTGAACGGCGATCTGGTGGTATTCAGCGCCCCGACCCCGATCACCATCACGCTGAACGTTATCCCGGGCAGCGAAGAAGACAACAACCTCGCGGTGATCTTCGAAGCGAACCGCGCCGCCAAGAACAAGCGGCACGCGCGCGACGAGATCACCCTGGTGGCCACCTATCCGGACGGTGCCAGCCTCACCCTCAGCGAAGGCAAGATGACCAACGGCATGCCCGGCAACTCGCCGGCGTCCGCTGGCCGCATCAAGTCGAAGTCCTACACCTTCGCCTTCCAGAACCTCTCCCGCACTCGCGCGTAAGGGCCCGCCATGGCAGACCTGATCAAGCCCCGCGTCGTCATGGTCAAGAACCGTGACGGCGTGGAGAAGGCATTCACCATTTCCCGGCTGCCGGCCACGGTGGCGCGGGAGGTGATTGCGAAGTACCCGCTGTCTAACATCCCCAAGCTGGGCGACTACCAGACCTCGGAAGAGGTCATGAAAAAGCTCATGTGCTACGTCGCTGTAGATCTGGACGGACGCGAGCAGCGGCTGACGACCGGGGCCCTGATCGACAACCACGTCGATGACGGGATCCAGCTGATGAAGCTGGAGATCGAAATGATCGAGGAGAACACCGGTTTTTTCGGACTCGGCGGGCAGCGCGGTTTCCTCGACTGCCTGCTGGAAAAGTGTCTCCACTCGATTATGCCAATGCTGACCCCTTTATTGGGTCAATCGTCAGCTCAGGACTCGCCCGACTCGTCGAGCTCAAAACCGTAATTGACCTGGAAGAGGCGATGGACCTTTGGGAAATCGCCACGACCAACAAGGTCAACGAGATCCGCGCGATGGAAGCGGAAAAGAGGAAGTGACATGGCCTTGCTGGATGCTCTGACCTACGTCATCGATGCGGACAACTCCAAGCTGAACAAGGAGATCGACAAGTCCGAGCAGAAGACCAATGAGTTCGGCAAGTCGATGCTGACCGCCGAAGGGCGCGCCGGCATGATGGAGGAGAAGATCAAGGGCGTCTTCACCCGGATCGGCGCCGCCATCCTGGCCACGGTCGCCGCCTCCAAGGCCCTGGAGACGTTTAACAACCACGTCCAGACTGTCGAGCAGATCCGGAACACCAGCGACGCGCTGGGCGTGGCGATCGAGGACGTGGATGCGTTCGGCAAGGCCATTGAGCGGATGGGCGGCGATGCCCAGGGCGCGCGCGATTCGCTGACCGACATGGCCGAGTCCATCGGCGAGGCGCTGCAAGATGTGGAGTCCGGCCGCGCCAAGACGTTCAAGGCGCTGGGCATCAGCCTTAAGGACGTGAAAGGCCAGGCCAAGAATGCCGTACAGGGAATGATCGAGCTGGCCGGCGCCGTCGAGGGGATGGGACGGGAGCAAGCGGTGTTCCGGATCAAGGAACTGGGCATCACCGACAACCGGTCGGTCGAGCTGCTGCTGAAGGGCCGCCAGGAAGTCGAGCGGATGCTGCGCGTGCAGAAGGAGCAGGGCGTCGTCACGAAGGAGTCCGCCGAGCGGGTCCGTGTCTACTCGGAAGCCTTGGCCAAGCTGAAGCAGAGCGCCGGCCTGGCGACGAGCGGCATTGTGGACTGGATTCTGCCAGCCATCACGCGGTTCATCCAGATGCTGGATTCTGTCGTGACTTGGATGAACCGGCACGACACCTTCGTCAAGGGCTTCTTCATCGGGTTGACGACCATCCTGACCGCAATGTTCCTGCCGGCGGTCATATCGGCCACCGCGGCGGTGTGGGCGCTGATTGCGCCGTTCCTGGCGGTGGCGGCTCCGATTGCTGCCGTCGTGGCGCTGTTCGCGCTGCTGTACGACGACGTGATGAACTTCCTGGAAGGGAACGATTCACTGATCGGCCAGATCTCGGAGAAGTACCCGATCGTCGGGCAGACGGTCAGGGAGATGGCCGAGGCGGTGAAGGCTGCGTTTCGCTGGGTGGTCGACGCCATCGCGTCGTCCTGGGAGGCGATCAAGGGGTTCCCGGACCAATTTGTGGGCGCGTTCTCCGCAATGGGGGCAAGCGTCGGTGAGACCGTCCAAGCGATGGCTAATGCGGTGAAAGCGGCCGTCGAATGGGTGAAGGCAGCGCTGACCGGTGCCTACCAGTCCGTCACGACTTTCGCGTCGGGGGCCGTGAACGCCTTTGTCGCGATGGGCAAGTCAATAGGCGCCATATTCCAGGGTGTAGTGGGTGTGGTGAAGAGTGCCTGGACCTACATCAGCGGGGTGTTTGACAGCGTCTCGTCCGTCATTTCCAGGATCGGCAAGTGGCTGGGTTTCGGGAGCAGCGACGACGTCGAGCTGACGGCGACAACGGTGTCTAAGGGGGTCTCGGAGGCCGAGGCTAAGGCGGCCGAGAACATGAAGGCGGCACAGGCGCAGCTTGACCAGGCGGCGGCGAATCCCATGAACTCGGTCACGTCGAACGCGATCTCGAACGCCAGCAACACGCACACTGAGACCAATGTCCAGGTGGGCCAGGTCACGGTGCAGACGCAGGCAACCGACGCTCAGGGCATCAGCCAATCGATCGGTAGCGAGCTGAAGGACCAGTTGAAGAACGTTCAGGCCGATTCGGCCACAGGGATGGGGCGGTAATGCAGCTATCTGACAGCCTTTCGACAACCACGCAGCAACAGGTGACGGTCCTCGACACCGAGAGCTTTGAAACCCTGTTTGCGTCCGCCCACCCTATGCGCGTCGCGGTGAGGGAGACAAAGCGGGCCACCAAGTTTGCAGTCGAGGATGGCAGCGAGCGGTCGGACCACGTCGTGCGCGAGCTGACAGAAATCCAGATCGACTTCCTACTGGTCGATGACACGCGCAATCAGTTCGAGTCGCTGCGGCAAGCGTTCGACCAGAACAAGCTGCTGACCGTGCAGACGAAGGTCAAGTCCTACGAGAGCATGCTGATCGTGGGCATGCCGCACGACGAGACGCCCGAGCTGGGCATGGCTGTAAATGTTCCTATCCGGATGCAGGAGTGGATCGAGGTCAAGCCCGAGTTTGGAACCCTGCCGCCGGCAAAGGTCGAGAACAAGGGGCAGTCCAGCACGGTCAAGCGCGGACAGCAGACCACAGAGGAATCAGGTGAAGGCAAAAGGCGTCAGGGAAGTGTGCTGAGCGGGGTGTTCAAGTGAAAGACATATCCCTTCTTGCTGCGCCGAACCAGGCATTCTCCGTCACGATCGACGGTGTCCTCTGGGAACTGGCCATCAAAGTGGCCCGCGGCACGATGCTGGTTGACGTCAAGCGCGACGGCGTCGATCTTGTTGTAGGTCAGAGGATCGTCGCCGAGTTTCCGATCTTGCCATACCGTCACCTCAGCCACCAGGGCAACTTCGCCATCCTGACACGAGACGGCGAACTCCCGTGGTGGGAGGAGTTCGGCCGGTCGCAGTCCTTGATCTACCTGGAACCGGCGGAGGTCGGCATCGATGATTGACCTACGCGCTATCCGGATCGGGGTCGAGGTGTCCGGCCGGATGAACTACTACAGCGCCGCGGATGGCATGCGGATCAAGGCGAGCGGCACGAAGTACGCCAACGCCACGCAGAACGAGTGCAGCGTGACCATCTCTAATCTGCGGCGCGAGACGCGCGATTTTCTACTTACCGAGACGAGCCCGTTCAACAAGAACCGGACGCCGAAGCGGCTGGTCGTGGAGGTGGGGCGGGTCTCCACCGGGCTATTCAAGGTCTACACCGGCGACATCATCAGCGCTGAGCCGAGCAGCCCGCCGGACGCGGACATCGTCCTGAAGTCAAAGACGGGCAACGCGGCGAACGGGATTGTCGTCTCCAAAAGCGCTCAGGCGACTTCGAAGCTGTCCGCGATCGCTGCGGCCGTGGCTACCGACATCGGCGCCACGCTGGTATTCCAGGCGCTAGACAAGTTCATCGGAAACTACACCTACACCGGAGGCGCGCTCGGGCAGGTGAACCGCCTGGCCGAGGCCGGCGGGGTGAGGGCCTTCGTGGACGATACCCGACTGATCGTGCAGGACTTCGGGAGGGCCGTTCAAGGGCGCGTCAAGATTCTAAACATGAACAGCGGCATGGTGGGAATCCCCAAGGCCACGGAGAAGGGGGTGGAGGTGACCTACCTGATCGACGGCGAGTCGGTCCTGGGCGGAACGCTTCGCCTGGAGAGCAAGTTCAACCGGTCGCTAAACGGCGACTACAAGATCGACCAACTGAAGTTCGACGTGGCCAGCCACGAAGACCCATTTTTCTACCAAGCGACATGCAGCCGACTGTAGCCCCCGATATTGACGGCGCGGACGATGGAAGCCTGTCCGGCGTCCTAAAGTCCTGGATCCGCTCATTTATTCGCGAGAACTTGGACGACATGCTGCCGGCCCAGGTTGTCGCCTATGACGATGCCTCAAACCGGGCGGTGGTCAAGCCGCTGATTATGGTTGGCACGACGGACGGGCAGAAGATATCCCGCGGCAGCATCCCGAACATCCCAGTGTTCCGGTTCGGCGGCGGGGGATTCTTCATGCGGTTCCCGATCAAGCCAGGGGATTTCGGGTGGCTAAAGGCGAACGACCGCGACGTGTCCCTTATGTTCCAGCGCGGTGGTCGGGAAGATTGGCCGAACACCGAGCGCCTGCATTCGTTCTCGGACGCGATGTTCTTTCCTGACACGATCAAGGATTGGGCGATCGACGGTGAGAATGCCGACGCTCTCGTCCTGCAGTCCATGGACGGAACCACCTGTCTGGCTCTGCACGACGGCAAGATCGTGTTGAAAGGCGGGGAGTTCGTCGTGGAGACAGAGGCCATGACGGTGAAATGCCCAACGCATTTCGAGCAGCCCATCCGGGCGGACCACGGCATGGACCATGACGGGGTGCGCATCGACAAGAGCCACGGCCACACAAACGTGCAGAACGGGCCAAGCACTTCAGGAGGGGTTGCAGGATGATCTCGTTTCAGACCGACGACGACAACGACTTCGTGACGCTCCCCAATGGAAACTTGGCGCTAGTGACTGATCGGATCGCTGTCGCCCAAGAGGCCAAGCACTTCGCCGCCACGGCGCGCGCGGAGATGATCCACGCTTATGACGAGGGTCTCCCATTCCTGCGCGAGGCGTTCAGCAAGCAGCCGAACCTGGCGCAGTTCGAAGCATCTCTGCGCCGGCGCCTGCTCGGCACGCCTGACGTCACAGGCATCGTGAGCCTGGTGACGCAGACCGAGGGCGAGACGCTGAAATATACGGCGACGCTCCTAACCACATACGGCACGGTGACGATCAATGGCTGATTACAGTTTCATCGCAAATCGCGGCGTCATCGTCGCGGATACGGCCACGACCCGCGCACAGGTGGAGGCGGAGTTCCGGGCTGTCTTCGGCGACGATATGCCGACCGATCCGGCGACGCCGCAAGGCATGTTGATCACTCGCATCACTGAAGAGCGCGACGCGATCGCGCGGAACAATGCCGAACTGGCCAACCAGATCAATCCGGCGCTCGCCGGCGGCGTGTTCCTCGACTCGCTGATGGCGCTGACCGGTGGTCGGCGCCGCAGTAGTGTCCGATCGCTGATCGTGGGGGCTGCCCTTGGCGGCGTTCCCGGCACCAATGTCCCTGCCGGTTCGATCGCGGAGACCGCACTCGGCGAGCAGTTCGAACTGGTGACGACGGTCGTGTTGGATTCGGCCGGCGCTGCCACGGGCAATTTGCGGGCGTTGCAGGACGGCGAAATCGTCGTGCCGCCGGGCGGTCTGGATACGGTCGCCTCCAGCGTCCTGGGTTGGGAGACTATCACCAACCCGGCTGCGGCGATCCCTGGCCAGGTGGAAGAGAACGACGTCCTCTTGCGCAGGCGGCGCGCGCAGACGCTTGCACTGCAGACCACTTCCATCAACGAGGCGATTGTGTCGCGGCTGTATGACATCGAGGCGGTTCGCTCCTGCTACTACTTGGAGAACTATGCCGACGTGAACCAGGTGGTGGACGGTATTCCGATGCGCAAGCACAGCATCTGGGCGTGCGTAGAGGGCGGCACGGACCTGGAAGTGGCTCAGGCGCTCTTTGAGACCAAAACCGTCGGCGGTGGGTACAACGGCGCAGTCGTCGTCCACGTCCCGGATCCGGTAAACGGCCGGCTGTACGAGGTGAAGTTTGACCGGCCGGAAGAGATCGTGTTGCTCATCCGGGTCACGGTGCGCGCAAGTACGCTGGACGTTCAGCAGTTGGTCCCGGACTTGGTCATGAACTATGTCGACGGTGAAATCGAGGGAGACGTCAGCTTCGTGGTGGGCAGCGATGTGTCGACGTTCGAGATCGCCAGTGCCGTGAACCAGCAAGAGCCGACGATCTTCGTGAAAAAGGTGGAACTGTCGGTGGTCGGGTCCGGGGCCTGGTCGGCCGACACGATGGAGATTGCGCCCAACCAGATCGCGCGCACGCAGCGCAGCTCAATCCAGGTGGTGATTGCATGAGTGGGATCCAGCAATTCGACTTTTCGGTCGATCTGATGCGGTCGATCCTTTGGCAGTACGAGGGCGCGCCGCGCGCTGTCGCGCTTGCCCGGAATGATCAGGCCTGGCTCGACGGACACCACTCGGAGTTCTGGCACAACTGGCATCGGGACGTCTTCGACCTGGATACCGCCAACGAATTCGGGCTGTCGGTCTGGGCTCGAATTCTGGGCGTATCGCTTGAGATTGGCGCTCCGCGGCGGGTGGAAGGAGTGTTCGGGTTCGGGGTCAACAACGCCAATTTCGAGAATGGGAACTTCGGACGCGCCGCCGATGGCCAGGTGAGCCTCGACATCGAGTCGGCGCGAAAGCTGCTGAAGCTGCGCTGGTTTCAACTGACCATGAGGCCAACCGCTCCGAACATCAACCGCGCGCTGGAAAGTGTGTTCGGGCCCGGCAAGGCCTTCGTATTCGACAACTACGACATGACGACGGTCACATTCATGTTCTCGAGTACTCCTGACTACCGGTTGCGGCGTCTACTGGAGAAAACCGACATCCTTCCCCGGCCGTCTACTGTCGGGATCAAGTGGGCCGTGCAGGTGAGACCCTCGTGGGGCTTCGGCCCGAATCATCTTAATTTTGAAAGCGGAAACTTCGGAGCGTAAATGGCTACCAGAATCTACAAGACGCCGTTCGCGGCGACCGGCGACAAAGAAGCGCTCGCAACAGCCGACCAACCGGACGGAAAGGTGTCGCTGCAGGCGGGCTGGACGCCCGACTATGAACTGCCTAACGACAATGCCAACTATCGTCCCGTTGGCCGCGCCGAAATGAACGGCATCATCGGCGAAATTACGGAAGGGCTCGGGGAGATTCAGCTTAATGGCTTCGCAAAATGGCAACCCGTCGACGGGGGGTGGCCGCTGGGTGCTCAAGTCTGCTCTGGGGATACGGTCTATCGGTCTGAGGTAAACGGCAACACCACGGACCCGGGCGCTGGTGGCGCCGGTTGGATCGCAATGCCCGCCGGCATCGCGACGTTGGTCGATGCAAATGATGCGACTAACAATACTCGGGCGGTCACGCCTGCCGGTCTCCGCGCGTTTATCGGGGGCCGCCCGGGCCGGCTTAAGCGCGTTCGCGTCTATGACACAGTTGGCATCGAACTGTACTCCGCAAGCACGGGTACGCAGGCGGTGTTTGTCGAGGTGCAAGGCGGCGGTGGCAGTGGCGGGTCGACTCCCGCAACCCCTTCGGGCCAGTCAGCCGTGGCCGGCGGCGGTGGTGGGGGTGGCTATTGCTCCTCGTGGCTCACCAGCGGGTTCAATGGCGTGATCATCACGGTGGGGCAAGGCGGCGCCCCAGTGCCGGGGGGAGGCAGTCCTGGGAACCCTGGTGGCTTGAGTTCCTTCGGCTCCCTTCTTTCCGCTTCGGGTGGTAGCGGTGGTTCGGGTGCGCCAAATACTGCATCTGCGCCTATCGTGACCGGTGGTGGGTCAGGAGGCGGAAGCAGTGGCGGTAATGTTCTGAACGCTCTAGGTGGTCAGGCGCACTCGAGCTTTGCGCTTAGCAACGGCACTTCCTTAAACGGTGGTGCAGGAGGCTCATCACATCTGGGTGGAGGCGGCGGGCAAACTTCTGCAGGAAACCAGCCAGGAAATGCGGGCCTTACTTACGGTGCTGGCGGAAGTGGTTGTGCCACTGGCCAAAACCAGGCCGCCACGAACGGCGGCAGGGGTTTCAAGGGCGCGGTCATCGTCTGGGAGTACGAGTGATGAAGTACTACGTATATGTGGTTAGTGGGGGGGTGGCGGAGCTTATCGACCCATTCGTCGACGTCGATGGAAATGAAGTCAACATAGAGGACCGATTCCATCCTGATGTCGTGGCGAAGATGGTCGAGGTGGCGTCGTTCGCTGGGATTGCGATTGGTGACGTGTATGACGGCGATGGATTCAGCAAGCCGGCCCCGCCTGCACCCTCTGTTCCCGAGGTGGTCTCTCGTTTTCAAGCGCGCGCGGCGCTATTGCAGGCCGGAGTACTCGATGACGTGACCGCGGCGATGCAGGGCCAAGATATTGATCCGCTTATGAAAATGGCCTGGGATGAGGCGCAGGAATTCCGGCGTGCGAGCCCGACCGTTGCCGCGATGGCCGAATTGTTAGGCTGGGATGCGCAGTATGTCGATGCGCTTTTTGTCGCGGCCGCATCGATCGAGGCCTAGTCACGCCAACTGCCAACGACCAACAAGCCGCCTTCGGGCGGCTTTTTTTCGTCTCAAGGGGACGCGATTGAACATCCAAGATTTCGACGCCTTCGCGGCAAAGTTTGCCGGCATCCTTGGCGCCGCGGTGTCCATGCGGTACCTGCAAGGCTCGTGGCCTGCACGCCTCAGCATGGCGGCTAGCGGTTCGCTGGTCGCCTACTACGCGTCGCCGTACCTGTCGATGTTGCTGGGAATTCCGGAAGGATTGGCGGGCTTCCTGACCGGCATGTTTGGCATGGCCATCGTGTCGCGCGCCTGGGAAGCGGTCCAGGCCGCGCCGATCGCAGCGCTGTGGCAGGCGCTCATCGACCGCGTGCGCGGTAAAGGGGCATGACATGGACAGCACCATCTATCTAACTCTGTGGTCGGTTCTGGCGTTCGTTTGCTGGTTGGTTGTGGCAGGCGGCGCAGCGCTGGCGGTGTTCTCACGAGGAATCAAGGATACGACGCTGGAGCGGATCGGCCTGTCTGCAATTTGCCTCACGGCGACCGGCGCGGCCTGCCGCATTTTCGTCGCAGGTTGGGCCAGCGCGGGCGATGCCGCTCTTGCGGCCTCGGCTGCCTTCTACGTCGCCGCGGTTACGGTCAAGCACATCAGGGGTCAAAAGCTATGAGCAATTTCCAACTATCGCAGCGCAGTCTTACTCGACTTGTGGGTGTGCATCCTGATCTGGTCGCAGTCGTGAAGCTGACGATCCAGCGCACGGCCGTCGACTTCACTGTCGTGGAGGGCGTGCGCACTGTCGAGCAGCAGCGCGAATACGTCGCCCGGGGAGCCAGTAAGACCATGGCCAGCTACCACCTGCCGCAGGCGGATGGTCTTGGCCACGCCGTTGACCTGGCGCCGATGGTGGGCGGTGCTATCCCATGGAATAACTGGCAGGCCTTCGCCGACCTGGCCGCGGCGGTCAAGATCTGCGCCGCGGAGCTGGGCGTACCGGTGGAGTGGGGTGGCGACTGGAAGACGTTCAAGGACGGCCCGCACTTCCAGATTCCGCGCGACTGGAAGGGGCGAGCATGATTGCCGCCGCCCTCAAGACGCTGGCCGGCTGGAAGGGCTACGCGGCGGCCGGGTTGGCCGGTGCCGTGGCGCTGGCTACCGTCGGCGCGTGCATCGCCTGGTACGGGCACGCCCAGCGCGCGGCCGGCCGGGCCGAGTGCCAGGAAGCCCATCGCGTGGCGGGTTTGGAGGAATTCAAGTCGGAAGCCGAACGCCTGACAGGCTTGTCCCAGAGCTTGGCGCACACGGCGGACAAGCTCGCCACCGCCAAACCCCAGGTCATCGAGAGGTATACCCGTGAAATCGTTCAGCGCCCTCTGCCTGCTGACTGCGTGCGCGACCCTGGCCGGGTGCGCGCAACCAACGACGCTATCGACGCGGCCAACGCTGCCCGTCAATCTCAGCGCGCCGTGCCCGGCAATTCCGCGCGTTGAGTCCCCGTCCTGGGATGACCTGGCGCAGGCGCACGCGGCGTTGGCGTTCCAATATGCTGAGTGCGCGGCCCGGCATCAGGCCGTGGTCGACGCCTGGGCCAAGCCCTAGCGAGGCGCCAGCCCCTTGCGCAGCTTGCGCGGTGATTCCAGCAGCTCCATGGTCATCTGGTTTTTCTCCAGCACACAGGGCTCAACGGCCAGGCCCGCCAGCAGGTCGTCGTAGATTCCACCCATGAGACCGGCGGGTCGCTTCAGTTCAAAGGACACCTGGTGCATGCGCAGCAGGGTCGCGCGCAGGCGCTTCACCTCCCATAGCAGGGTGAGCACATCAGGGTTCCAGGGCTGACGCTCTCGGATGGCCCGGAGGTCGGCGAAGGTGAGCGGGTCTTTGAACGGCATGGCGGAAAATACTGGTTGGGTATCCAGTATATTCCGTCTTAAATAGGGTCGATTGCATCCGGCATCTGGTACTTGGAGTTTCCGACTTCCTGGCGCACCGGGTGCCAAGCAAACGCCGTTTCCGGTAGCCCTTCGCGGAGTAGGGCGCGAGCGTCTGCGGTCGGGTAGGCGGGATCCACCCAAAGTTTGGCGACGTCTGGGGGAAGGGCCACAGGGCGCCGGTCGTGCACGTCCACCATGCCGCCCTTGGCGTCGTTTGTCACAATCGCAAAGCCATGGGCGGCGTCCAGTTCGGTGCCAGGCTCCCAGGCGGTGAGGGCGGCAAAGTAGAGGGGGCCGTCGCCGTGGATGTAGTAGGGTTGCTTGGTGCCGTCGGCCTGCTTGGCCCATTCATACCAGCCATCAGCGGGAACGAGGATACGGCCCGTGCCAATCAGGAACCGCCACGGCCATCCATTTTTCAGGATGGTCTCCAGCTTGGCATTGCTCATGAAGTGTTTGGAATCGGGCCGCTTGTAACCCCAGGGCAGCCGGGTGATGGCTTCTGTTCCTTCGGCAAGCCGATGCATCGCCAGCGGCCGGGTGCCGGGCGGCACGTTGTACCGCGGCCCGGCAGGATCTACGAATATCTGGGTCATGCTGCTGAAGATCCGTTCCACGTAGTCCATGGGTCCGGACTTCTGCACGATACGGCCGCACATACGCGCCTCCTGGGGGAAGGGGAAGGAGCAGTATAGGGCCGCCTACCTGAGAGAGCGCAGCTTCGTGTGAGCATCCCTCGCCTGGCCGAGTGCGCCGCCGTCGACGCCCTGGCATTTCACCAAATGGTCAGCCCAGAGGGCCAGCGCCTCGCGCCGCTCCTTCCAGTAGCTGTACTGGTCGTAAATGCCCTCCACGCTCTTGAGCTTATGGTTCAGGCACATCTCCGAGATATCGCGGCCGACGCCGAGGGCGCGCATGTGCGATTTCGCGGTGGAGCGCAGATCGTGCGGGGTGAAGCGCCGGACCTTGGGCTGGTAGTTCTGGATCCAGTAGTTGATGGCACCCCATACCCCGTCTTTCTGAATGGGCGCATCCCCGCCGTGTTTTTTGAGCCTTGCCACCGACCGCGCTGGCACGATATATCGGGAATCCAACGCCAGGCTATCCAGCTCGCGGAACCACTCCACCACCTGCGGCACCAGTGGGATGTCCATGGCCGCCCCGGTCTTCGATTCCGGAACGTGCCATAGGCCGGCGCCGAGACGCTTGATGGTCAGCTCGTCTGTCCTGATGTGCTGTCGCTGGGCGTTGGTGAACTCGGACACGCGCACGCAGGTCGCGGCAATAATCCACACGCTCAGCTGATTCTGGCGGTTCATCTTGGCCTGCATGAACTCGGCGATCTCGTCATCGGTGAGCATGAGTCGCGCCTTGGCTTTCGGTCGCTTCCCGATGATCGCCTCCAAGCTGATGCCCACGCCGGGATTGATCACCACAATGCGCTGGCCGGCGGCATGCTTGAAAATCTCCCGGATGACGATGTAGAGGGTCTCCGTCTCGCGCCAGCCAGATTTGAGCGTTTTGTAACCTGACTTCGTCTTGCCGATCAGCTCGATGACGTCGGTGTGGCTGATTTCCTCCACAGGTCTTGATCGCCATTCATCCTCAATTCGGACGAGCTGCCGTTTGTAGCTTCGGTTCGTCGAGCCTGACAGATGCTTGAGGACCTTTTCCTTGTAGTCGTCGACCAGCCACCCGATGCTCTTGGCGGCTCTGGCCTTCTGCTTGGCTTCCCGCTTTTCGGCGGCGGGGTCTTTCCCGGCGTCGATCATGGCACGTAGGCGGCTGGCTTCCTTGCGGGCTTCGGCCAGGCTGATGTCGGGGTAGTTCCCGATCGTGGCCTCGGCCCGGCGGCCTGGCATGCGGTAGCGCAGCACCCACGTGGCCGTGCCGGATTTAGACAGAGTGAAGGTCAGCCCCCCGCCGTCCGACTTGGCCACCGGCTCACCGGCGCGGATCCAGTTCTTTATATGGATGTCGGCCAGCAGGCCCTGCAATACGCGCTTTGTCGCCATGACTCCCTCGATTTGGGTAGCTGGAGCGTCTGGCTACCCACCTAGCTACCCATTTTGTGCGAGATGGGAGGATAGCTCGTGAGAAGCCCAGAAAGAAAGCCGCGAGGATTTACGCGGCTTTCCGGGGAATTTTGATAAGTAGTGAGAAGCCGGGAACATCAGACAAGAATTATGTCGTACTGCTCTTGAGAGTACGCGCCTTCCACTTCCAGCGAAATGCGCTTGCCCACGAAGTCGCCCAGCATCGCCAGATGCTGGCTTTCTTCTTCCAGGAACAGGTCAACCACCTCTTGCGAGGCGAGGATGCGGAATTCCTTGGGATTGAATTGCCGCGCCTCGCGCAGAATCTCGCGCAGGATTTCATAGCAGACGGTACGCGGCGTACGCACGTTGCCGCGCGCCTCGCACATGGGGCAGGGCTCGCATAGCTGATGCGCCAGCGAGTCGCGGGTGCGCTTGCGCGTCATTTCCACCAGCCCCAGTTGTGTAAAGCCGTTGACCGTCATGCGGGTGCGGTCGCGCGACAGCGCCTTCTTCAGTTCGGCCAACACCGTTTCGCGGTGCTCCTGTTCCTCCATGTCGATGAAGTCCAGGATGACGATGCCGCCCAGGTTGCGCAGCCGCAGCTGGCGCGCAATGGCCTGGGCCGCTTCCAGGTTGGTCTTGAAGATGGTGTCGTCGAAATTGCGGCCGCCCACGAAGCCGCCGGTATTGACGTCGACCGTGGTCAGCGCCTCGGTCTGGTCGATGATGAGATAGCCGCCCGACTTCAAGTCCACTCGTCGAGAGAGCGCCCGGGCAATCTCATCGTCCACATTGGCGGTGTCGAACAGGGGGCGCTCCCCGCTGTAGTGCTGGATGCGGCCCACGACCGAGGGCGTATAGATGCGCGCCCATTCCAGCATCGCGGCACTGGTCGTGCGGGAATCCACAAGAATGGTTCCGGTGTTCGGGCCCACCATGTCGCGCAGCACGCGCTGCGCCAGGGTCAGATCCTGGTGCAGCAGGGCGGGGGCCGGCTGGGTGCGCGCCGCCGCCTGGACGCTGGTCCACAATTTACGCAGATACTCCAGATCGGCCGTCAGCTCCTCGTCATTGGCGCCTTCGGCCTGCGTGCGGACGATGAAGCCGCCTTTTTCCTCTGCCGGCATCAAGGCTTGCAGGCGTTCGCGTAGCTGGATGCGTTCGGATTCGTCGTCGATCTTCTGCGAAATGCCGATATGCGGATCGTGCGGCAGGTAAACCAGCATCCGGCCCGCCATGCTGATCTGGGTGGAAAGTCGTGCGCCCTTGGTGCCCAGGGGATCCTTGACCACCTGAACCATGATGGTCTGTCCCTCGAACAGCAGCTTTTCGATCGGGGTGGGAGTCAGCCCCTGGCTTCTTTCGCCCCGGTTCTCGCGCAGGTCTGCGATGTGGATGAAAGCCGCGCGCTCCAGTCCGATATCGATGAAAGCGCTCTGCATGCCCGGCAGTACACGGACGACACGCCCCAGATAGATATTGCCGACATGGCCCCGCTGGATGCTGCGTTCTACGTGCAGCTCCTGTACCGACCCTTGTTCCACCAGCGCAACGCGGGTTTCGAAGGGGGTGACATTGATCAGGATATCTTCGCTCAGGGCGATGGCTGGGGGCATAGCGTGTTCGTCTCCAGTAAGGTGCGGCGTACAGGCGAATAGTAAACGTAGGGCAAGGCGGACAAGACAACTATCTATATGGGGCAACCGCGGGAATCACCACTATATATAGGGGAGGCCTCCGGGGCAGCCGCTGAACAAGCAGGGGGATCGGCCTTTTTGCGCCAAGCGAAAAAACTGTGCTATAGTCTCGCTCCTTCGCAGTTCGGACAGTTTTGAACCGCGAAGCCAAGCAAGCACAACAGGTCGGGCAAGAGGATTCGAGCCAGGTCTGCCGCAAAGCATTCAGAAATGAATGCCCCGCGGTTATTGCAAGGATTGCAGCAAGTTAGGCAAAAGCCGGTTGCACAATCTGCAAAAATCGTGTTATAGTCTTGGGCTTGGCAGTTGCCGAAAACTTAGGGTTAACCCTGATATTTCGATAGCTGCTAAGAGAGGCAGGCCTGAAGAGGTCGCAAGCAAGAA